>ERZ724508.166-NODE-166-length-47430-cov-5.252158_pt1 | contig 47430 bp, 46 predicted proteins | sample MGYA00376041_ERZ724508 | MGnify/ENA primary metagenome ERZ724508 (study PRJEB28724, sample SAMN07190887) | wastewater metagenome | isolation source: effluent of sewage treatment plant in Hong Hong | place: USA: Christiansburg, Virginia | collected 2016-03-01 ...
TTAATTTAATGAAAAGTACGCCTATAAAATCGATTAAAAGATTTACAGAATATTAAGCTATTACTAGGTTTAAGCATCTTCATAGTCGATCGATCAAAATATTCATCTAAATTAAATTTTTTAGAAAATTTAAGAATTATTTTGCCAAATCAACAGTCTGAACATTTTCAATTTCGATTAACCAGTCGGTAAATCTTTCATCATATTTTGCTTTTTCTTTTATCGCTTCTTTATCAGCCGGAACATATGCTTCAAAATTTGATGGATCAAGATACTTTTCTAATTCTTTTTCAATAACGGCATTCGTCTTACCGTCAGTTCTTTCTTTTAAGGATTTTCTGATTGGACCTCTAGCATAATCTAAAATAAATGGTGCTTTTTGTTCTCTGTTTAAATTATAACTTTTCGCTATTGTTGCTAACCAATTACTGACCAAGGTAAATTCATCAGGTTTAAAAACAAAAATTCTTTCTACTGGTAACAATTGTGGCGACACATTATCTTTCCCAGGATGAGATCCGTTATCGGCACTTACACCATACATTTTTAAAAATTGTAAAAGTGTAGGATCAACAACCACCATTTCATCATCAACTTTTACTTCCAATCTCATATGCCAATTTCTATAAGTAACTAGCTCAACTTCATAGCCTTTTAACCTAAGAGCATACGCAAGTGCCTTGCTGGCAGGCCCACAGTTGCTTGCAGCCAACCAATTAATTTTGTCATCACTAGGTGAACGTCCATCAAGATTTTCGGCATTATTAGATTTGCTAAGATTGTATAAGACGAAAGGTAAAGACTCTGCAATATCATCTGCAAATTCAGGATTATTTATACCATCGCCAATTCTTTCGAGCATGCTCACTTCATCTGACATAAGAATACTTATTTCTCACTAGGCTTTTAGTTAATTTTAAAACAGGTTTGGTCATAATTGATATATCGACTAGTTTCGCAGATTCTAAAGAGACCAAATGAAGCTTTCTTATCGCTCCGGTATTAATTCTAGGTTCAGTTTTTTCATTGCAATGTCTGACAAAATTTTTGGAGCTGTATCTCCAATAGTTTGCTCATAAATAAGCATAAGGGGTTAAAGAAGAATAGAGCAAATCAAGACTGGTTCACTGAACGAAAAGACAACAACGCCACTAGGACGAAAAAGGTAATTGCAATGGCTAGCGTTACATAATTCCTTTTTATTTGACGTCATTCATTTTTTGGTATCTTTTCTTTTTTAGTTGCACTCAAAATAAACAAAATGATTATTAAAGATAAAATTGCTGGTGTTAGGAATAGACCAATTGCATCTGCACGTTCTGCCCAACTTGGTAAGGAGCTATTGTAATATTTTTTGAATAAAAAAGTCTTGTATAGCTCTTCAGAATAAGCTGAATATGCATCTTTATCGATCTCATCAATATGCAGTCCCATTGAGACAAATGCAAAAAACAATAATATTGAATTGGAAATTTTATATCGAATTTTTTTATCTAACTTAATGTGTATACCCGAAACGAACCAATATAAAATTGTCCAAAAAATGAAGTAAACAACTACTATAAGGGACCCGCTAATTCCTCTCATTGTCGATGGAATTATAGCCAAAAGTAAAATTGAAACTAAATAAAAATTGTGAAAAAAGTTATCTGATGTTTACGATCTTTTATGTCTGAGTTTTCCATATAGGTGTCTCATCCTTTTTTTAAGGCTTAATTAGCTAAATCATAATAGATTTTCTACGTTTTGAACTGGCAAAAACAATCATTAAGGTCATGTTTGCTATCCCTGAACCAAAAAATAATACGTGTCCGGCGTCGGAAAACTTTCTAGGAATATACGGTGCTACTGGTAAACCATCATAATCAACGTGGTTATAGGCAGAATATTCTTTTTCTTGGTAATAAGTTCCCGAAACATCACCATTGTCACCTTGTATCACGAATGCAGATACTACAAAAATAATTGCAAAAACTAATAACAACTTTTTAAATCGAAAGAATGGATCCCTTGCAAAAATTATTATTGAAGTCACTAAAACTGCGATAAATCCAATAGCATAGGCAGGAATATACGCTAGTGCAATCCATCCGTGGAGAACACTCCTAGCCGAGCCAACTGTGGCTATCGTAAATAATAAAACTGCAGTTAAATGTGTTGCTATTTCACTTCGCCTAGGAGGGTTCTGCATTTATAGGTCTAACACTAGCTAGCCATATTTTTTGCAACGAATTCCCAATTTATTAATGAATCAATAAATGTTGAAATATAGTTAGGACGAGCGTTACGAAAATCAATATAGTAAGCATGTTCCCAAACATCCATAGTTAAAAGTGCTTTATCTCCATTTTTCAAAAGATTATCAGCATTTGGAGTTTTAACAATCTCAAGACCTTTATCGTTTTGTACGAGCCATGCCCATCCAGAACCGAATTGAGTTGTTCCTGCTTCAGCAAATTTAGCTTTAAATTCATCATATGAGCCAAAAGCTGAGTTAATAGCTTCTGCCACATCACCTGTTGGTTCACCGCCACCATTTGGTGTCATTGAATTCCAATAAAAGCTGTGATTCCAAACTTGTGCTGCATTGTTAAATACACCGCCATCACTAGTTTTGATAACGTCTTCTAGTGAAGAATTTTCTTTATCTGTACCCTCGACTAATTTATTTAAATTTGTTACGTATGCTTGATGATGCTTGCCGTAATGAAACTCAAGTGTTTCTTTAGAGATATGTGGCGCTAATGCGTCTAGTTCGTATGGTAATGCTGGTAATTCGAATGCCATGATTATAACCTTTCTAATGTTATTTTCCGTTTACGACAGATAACTTAGCACTAGATTGATGACTTTATTGAAAGTTATCTAATTTTCCATGGTCCATAATTCTATGTTGGCTTCATGATCTAGAAAGTCGGTCCAAGTCAATATACGTTCGCCTACTATACAATAGCCATGCCGTTTATAGAAATCGATGACATTATCAGCAACTTTCTGTACGTGAAGTTTTTTAGACTTAGCATTCATGACATTGTCAATCAGGTTTAAATAATCCCATAAATGTCTACCTATGCCAAAAGATTGCTTATTATGATCTACATAAAATCCCCAAATAAATAATTCTTGATCTATAAATTCATAGCCTATTGTTCCTAAAATTTGTTTATCTACAACGGCAATAAATATTTTCGATTCATCATTAGATAATTTTTCATAAATATAATCATTTAAAAACTCAATAAATTTATCTGATCGGAATACTTCTTCATTTAAGCCATCACAATGGCCATAAGTATTTTCGTATTGGGGGCGGAGAAATGAAACTATTTGATCAAGATCAGACAAGCTTGTTTCTCTAATAATCATGAAACTGAAATCTGAGCCCATTTTCGTTTACCGACTTGAATATAAGAATCGTTCAAATCTTTTATTAAGACTTCCCCATTCTCGTCATCAAAAACTTCGTCATTAATTTTGACAGCACCTTGTGAGATCATGCGTGCCCCATCTTTATTTGAAGTTACCAAACCTATGGTATTCAATATTCTTGCTAGTCTTTCGCTACCGGGATTCTCTGTATTTTCATATTCGGCTGATTTCAATTCAAAAATCTCAATATCATCCGGACGTTCGCCTTTGGAAAAAACATTAGCGAATTCCTCTTTAGTTTTTTCACCTATTCCAACACCGTGATATTGATCTACAACGGTTACAGCTAATAATTTTTTAGCGTCTACAGGTGCCAATAAGCCAGATTTTATATCATTTAATACTTCTTGGACCTGTTCAGGAAACCAACCAGTTGCGAGTTGAAAATATTTAGGCATAATCTCATCAGAAATTTTCATTACCTTGCCATACATATCAAGCGGTTCATCGGTAAGACCAATAGTATTGTTCAAAGATTTGCTCATCTTTTTATTGCCGTCTATACCTTCTAATAGTGGCGTTGTTATACAAATTTGAGGTTCTTGGCCTTCCAACTCTTGTAAGGGTCGACCCATCAAAAGGTTATATAGTTGGTCAGTTCCACCAAGCTCTACATCAGCATCTAAAGCTACAGAATCGAAACCAACCAAAAGAGGATAAAGAAATTCTAAGACAGAAATAGGTGAACCTTCTTTATATCTTTTAGAAAAATCATTACGTTCTAAAAGCTGTGCAACAGTTACTGAACCCATTAGTTTCATTATGTCGACAATACCTAATGATTCCAGCCATTCACTATTCATACGAATTTCTGTTTTTTCTTTATCTAAAATTAGAAATGCTTGATCTAAATATGTTTCCATATTTTTAGTAATTTCTTCAACACTTAAAGTAGGTCGGGTAACATTTTTACCACTAGGGTCACCAACACGAGCTGTAAAATCACCTATTAGCAAAATGGCTTTATGGCCTAAATCTTGAAATTGTTTCAATTTCCTTAGAACAACTGCATGCCCTATATGTATATCGGCAGAAGTTGGGTCGATGCCAAATTTTATACGTAGTGGTTTGCCTTTTTTTAGTTTGGCGGCCAATTCTTTTTTATTTATAACATCAGAGGTACCAGTACATAAAATATCTAACTGGCGTTCTATCTCTTTTTCGTCCATTATTTTCCTTATGTGGAGTTTTAGCAGGGACGGACCCTGCAATCAATTGTTAGCGAAGTTTTGCTCCGAGTTGGGTATCTACACCTCTTATGATTTGGGTGCGCAATGTTGATTGGTCTTCATCGCTCATAGTTCCGTCTTGTGACCTTATTCGTAAAGCATAAGCTATTGACTTCTTATTTTCACCTAATGATTCACTCTCGAAAATATCGAAACAATTAATTTCTTCTATTTTTCCGTCACCTAAATTTATTATTGTATTTTGTAATAGATCTACGTTAACCTCTTGATCAACTACAAAAGCTAAATCAAAACTTAAATATGGATAATTTGATAGCTGTTCATATTTTACAGATTCTGATTTACATGAATAAAGTGTATTTAAATTTAGTTCTGCACCATACATATTAGTATCGCTCAATCGCTCGCCAACAAATCCGACTTCTATATCACCAACAGAAATCTTTGCAGTTCTCGTAGGATGAAAACCAACTTTATTAGTTGGATCTATTCTAAGGTCTGAAAGTTTAAGAAGTGAAAAAATATTGCGGACTACATCTATGGCATCAAATACATCAAATTCTCGACGAGTTGAATTAGGCCTTGAATCTTGTCCACCTGTAAAAGCAATTGCTAAATGATTAGTTTCATTAGGTTGTAAATTTTCGTCGAAAGGAAGATTAAAAACGTGCCCAATTTCAAAAAACTTTAGATCGCTAATACCCTTAGATACATTATGCTCACAAGTCTTAAAAAGGCCAGGCAAAATTATTGGACGTAAAATACTTGCGTCGGAACGTAAAGCATTTTTTGTCTTTACAATATCATTTTTATTATAACCGAACTCTTGGAAAGTCTCGCTTGCTTCAAGAGGTAAAGTATATGCTTCGTTGAATCCAGAGCCCACTAACATATCTTCGATTAGACGTTGTAATTTTTGTTCACGATTTAAATGACCAACTTGTATATTGATTGCAGGAATAGTCGAATCAAATTTATCGTAACCAATGCGTCGTGCTACTTCTTCAATAAGATCAATTTCACGAGTTAAATCAGGTCGCGAAGTTGGAATAACAACTTCAACCTCTTCATTTTTTGGCAATACGGAAATAACCAATGGAGCTAAAGCTTTGACAATATCATCACCAGAAATAGCATCGCCTAGTATCCGTTCGACACGAGAGAATCTTAAAGTTATCGTTACTGGCTTAATCTCATTCTTATATTCGTCAGCCTCAAGCTTTGAAACTTTAGCATTCGCGAATTGCGTAAATAACTGTATTGCTCTATGAGCACCATGATCAGTAAAATTCGGATCAATCCCACGCTCAAACCGCGAAGAACTTTCAGAGCGCAAACCTAAGCGTTTTGAAGTTTTAGAAATAGAAGCCGAATTAAAATAGGCTGATTCCAAAAATATGTTTTTAGTATCATCTGTAACTTGAGAATCAAAACCACCCATCACGCCTGCAATAGCATGAGGAATATTATCCTTGGAACAAACTAACAAATCAGTCTCTAGTAAGGTTTTTACAGTACCATCAAGAATTTTTATTTCTTCGCCGTCTTTAGCGCTACGTACAATAATTTCTGAACTACCTAGAGAATCTAAATCAAAAGCATGTAGCGGTCGGCCATATTCGACAAGAACATAGTTAGTAATATCTACAACATTATTAATTGAACGAATACCAGAACTTGTTAATCTTTGAACAATAAATGAAGGCGAAGGGCCAATTTCGACACTTAAAGTTCGGCCAACGAGACGAGGGCATTTCTCGTCATTTTGTATATCGACTTTAGGCTGAGGTAAATTTTCATCAATAACAATATCTTCAAGAAAAGTATTTACATCAGGAGCCTTAAGAGCTTGGCCAAATGCTGCACATAATTCTTTGGCAATACCATAAATGCTCATAGCATCAGGGCGATTAGGAGTAATAGAAATATCAATTATAGGATCGTTAAGTCCAAGTACTTCACAAATATCCTTACCAATTTCTACATCATAATTAAGTTCTAAAATACCATCATGGCTTTCACCCATATTTAATTCACGAGGTGAACACAGCATACCATCAGATTCAATACCACGGATTTCTTTTTTACTAAGGCTAAACCCGCCAGGTAAGGTAGATCCACTAGGAGCGTATGGAACTTTTATACCGGCACGAACATTTTGCGCACCACAAACAATCTGTTTCTTTTCGCTACCAGTATCAATATCTACAAGCTTTAATTTATCGGCATTAGGATGAGGTTGTGTATTCTCGACTAAAACAGTAATGACACCGGTAATCTCTTCACCAGGGATTTGAACGCCCTCCACTTCGAGACCAATAGCATTTAATGCATCTATATAGGCCTCTAGGTCTTTATCAATGACCATAAAATCTTCTAACCAAGAAAGTGGGAATTTCATATATATACCTCTGAACTGTCTTAAAATTGCTTTAAGAAACGTTGATCATTGTCGAATACCATTCGCAATTCGTTAAGACCATATTTAATTTGCGCAATACGGTCGATGCCAAATCCAAACGCAAAGCCAGTATATTTTTCTGTGTCGATACCACAAGAATCAAATACATTTGGATCTACCATTCCACAACCGCCAATTTCTATCCAGCCGGTATGAGAACAAACTCTACAACCACTCATGTCGCAGAATGGACAACTTGAAGCGAATTCTGCAGATGGTTCAGTAAAAGGAAAAAACGATGGCAACATTCGTATTTTTGTCTTATCGCCTAAAAGTTCCCTGACGAAAGTCTCGATAGTTCCTTTTAAATCCTTAAAGGTAATATTTTCATCAACTGCTAAACCTTCAAGCTGATGAAAAACTGGCAGATGACGTGCATCTAATGCTTCGTTACGATATACACGTCCTGTAACAATTGTATATATTGGCGGTTTCTGCTCGAGCATAGTACGTACTTGAACAGGTGATGTATGAGTGCGCATTACAGAGGTCTCACTATTAGGTGCTTCGACATACAAAGTGTCTTGCATTTCTCTTGCTGGGTGAGAGGGTGGAAAGTTTAATGCTTCAAAATTATGCCAATCAGTTTCTACTTCCGGACCATAGTTAAGCACATAGCCCATTCCTAAAAATATATCTTCGAGCTCGCGTCGGGTTTGTGTTACTAAATGATATGTTCCAAATTTAACACCATGAGTACCACTGCTTAGATCTAATTTCTCGGTTTCATATCTAGCTTGGTTTTCTTTTTCCAATAGCGCTTTTTGTTTCGAAGCAACTAGTAAATCTATAAGCTCTTTGTGAGAATTTAGAGCTTTACCAATTATTGGGCGTTCGCTAGGTTCAACATCTTTCGTTTTTTGTCTAGATAACAAGAATACGGAATCTTTTCCTATGTATTTTGATTCAAATTCTTTTAAAGATTTTGTGTCACAAATAACTTCTATCTCTTTAGATGCTTTTTCTCCAGCATTTACTAGGTCGTCTTGAATTTGTCCCGCTATATTTAAGTTCGACATCTAATAAAATTAACTTTCGCTCATATTTTCACTTTTACACTAAATATTCGATGTGCAACTATCGTTGCAAGCATCGCTACATTTAACGATTCACACAATTCTTCCATATTAACACGTAATGGTGTGGCATTATTTTTAAAAAATTCACCTTTTATACCATGCGCCTCATTACCGAGTACAAAAGCAGCATTAGTTGCAAAGTCAACTTCGTTTAACTCAAGATCTGCATCAGCCCTGGTTGCATATAGTGGTCTTGTTTTTAAAATTTCAACTAGTTGGTACTCATCAGCAATAACGATTTCAATTCCAAAGATTGTTCCTGCACTTGAACGAATTACTTTTGTATTAAATGGGTCTACACCACCTAGTACTACAATGCCACCAAAGCCGAAAGCTGCCGCACTCCTAATTATTGTTCCAACATTACCCGGATCTGTAAGATTATCTAAGATAAAAATTGGTTTATTTTTATGATCTCCAGTCGATAAAGAATTCGGAGTTGAGATAGGCATTTTACATAGAGCAATTATGCTTTGAGGATTTTTTGTTGTTGCTATCTGAGAAATAATTTTATCGTTTACTTTAATCATCTTCTCAGAAGCAATATTTTTAAATAGATAGATTTTGTCAGAAGAAGAATAATATATTTCTTCAATTTGTGCGCCAAAGTCGATCGCACCAGCTATTGCTCTATATCCTTCAACTAAAACAAGTCTATGTTCATGACGTAAATTAGAGCTTCGCGATAATTCACGAAGCTCCTTTACAAATGCTTTTTCTAACATTTATTATTTAGCGGCTAAAGCGTCTTTTGCTGTTTGCACTAAGACTGCGAAAGTTGCTTGGTCATTGACTGCCATTTCAGAAAGCATTTTACGATCTACATCTACTTCTGCTTTTCTCAAGCCAGCAATAAACTGAGAGTAACTAATTTCGTTTATACGACACTGTGCGTTAATACGTACAATCCACAAACGGCGAATATCGCCTTTTTTTGAACGTCGGTCACGATATGCATATTGGCCAGCTTTCATTACTGCTTCATTTGCAGCACGAAGCGTGCGGTGTCTCGCGCCTCTATAACCTTTTGCTTTTTCCAATATTGCCTTGCGGCCTTTTTTTGAATTTACTGAACGTTTTACACGCGCCATAATTTTTTTCCTTTATGTAAATAATTTCTGCCTTGGAAAGGGTTTGAACTGTTTCGCATTACTGCGCTCTTAGAACCCTGACTATAAATTTATCTTTTTCCTAATAGACGCATAACTTTTTGCGCATCTTTACCAGTAACTTCAACGATTTCGTTCAGACGACGTTTGCGTGCTGATGATTTCTTAGACAAAAGGTGTGCTCCACCATGTTTGCGACGTCGAATTTTTCCAGTACCAGAGATTTTGAATCTCTTGGCTGCTGATTTATTTGTTTTTACTTTTGGCATGTTTCTCCTTTATGCACTTTTATTGCAGGGACGGACCTTGTAATTTACTCTTCTGGTTCACCGTCCAAGTCAATTCCGTCTAACTCTTCTTGTATACCTTTCTTATATTTAGATTTCTTTGCGTTTCTTATATCTTTTGCTGTTAGTTCTACTTCCACATCTGACTCTACTTCGATTGAATTTCCTTCAAGTCGATCTAATGTTGAAAAGTTTTTGTAAACTTTTTCTCCGCGAGCAAGTTGTTTTGATTCTATAGATTTCTTAGGTTTTACAGTTGGGTGAAGAACCATAGTCATATTTCTTCCATCTTGCGTTGGATTCTGAAAGACCATTGCTATATCTTCGAGATCTGTAGCTACCCTGTTAAGCAATTCTCGACCAAATTCTGGGTGAGCCATTTCCCTACCCCTGAACATGATTGTAAGTTTTACTTTTGATCCTTCTTCTAAAAACCTTCTAACATGTGTCATTTTCGTGTCATAATCATGACCATCGATTTTTGGACGAAATTTCATTTCTTTTACGACAACATTTGTAGTGTTTTTGCGAGCTTCTTTTTTCTTTTGCTCTTGCTCATATTTAAATCTACCGAAGTTCATTATTTTACAAACAGGCGGAGCAGTATTTGGAGCTATTTCTACAAGATCTAGGTCAGCTGTAGATGAAAGAATAAGTGCATCTTTTAAAGTTCGAACGCCTAGTTGGCTTCCATCTTCTCCAATTACACGAACTTCCTTAGCACGAATTTGATCGTTTATTCGGGTTTCTATAGTAGCGATTTCTTAGTATTCCTTTCGTAGTCTTTACCTAAAACAGACATGCTGATTTAAGGCCGAAAAAGTGGAAGGACTAATCAACATGAGCAAAACGCTCAGTCAATTCTGTTTGACTAATTAAATAATCAAACTGTTACCCCGTTAAAGTGAGCGGACTTAGTCGCGCTAGACTCTAAGAGGTGGAACCCTTCTGGTTCACTTTCTCGCAATATGTGAGATAGAAAGGATAGCACATGACAGGCCTCTGGACCCCAGGCGGAGACAATTCTCCGCAAAATAATTCTTCTGAGCAAGTAGCAAAAAATGATCAAGCAGAGCAAGAAATGGCTTCTGATGACGCTTTTGCAGGTATGAGTGAGGATGAAAAAGCCCAAGCTTTAGAGCAAATCACTAAAATGCGCGCTGAGTTATTAGAAACTCCGGCAAAAGACATTATAGGAAATCATATTGTTGGATTTTATGAACTTGCAACTGTTCATTTAAGTGAAGCAACTTCATTGACTGGCGCTGAGAAAGAAGCTCGTTTGAGCCAAGCTTCTCTTTGTATTGATGCAATGGCTGCCACTTTAAGCGGTCTAGGCGATCGTCTTGAGCAGCATAAAGATCCTCTTGCTGCAGCACTTAGTCAGCTTCAAATGGCTTTTGTTCAAGTGCGCAACGATGACGCTACAGAACAAGGCGAATAGTCTCTAATTCCTTTTAAAAGTCATATTAAGTAAGTTTATCAAGCGTTTGCTTAACTAATTATTATAGGGTAGGCATAGTGAAATCAGTTATAGGAGACTGAGGGATAGAGAATGCTACTAAATCTGGATGTAGGGCCAATGTCTCGTTAATTGGTGTCATGATACTTAATAAGTTCTCGACAATATTGGGATTAACCTTTTTTACGTCAGGATGCTTATGGAAAAATGTATCATTTGATGAGTAGTTTTCCAACATAGTACACGCTGATCTAAAATTTGATAATATTTCTTCACTATCTAATTTTATACCACCACTTTTATCATTTATAAGGCCATTTAATCTTCCTAGAGCTAGATGCGCTCTCGATACCGGATCATATTTGATGGAATCTCTACGTCTTAGAGTATACGCGCGAGTTGATTCTCCAGGCTTTTTTACATTTTTCGATATTCTGTCAATAAAACTATCCATATCATCTAATGAACTTTGCACTCTATTATTAAAATCCTTTACAGTTGGTATTTCTGCTTGCCGCACAATTGTGGTTTTTGGTGCACCAGCAATTTGTTCATCTACCGAGAAATCCGCTGGTTTGTCAGTGCTATCGCGACTGACAGCTAAAGAAGGAGTAGCATCAAGAAATGATGTTCCTTTCGAGGTTTTTATCTGTAACATTTGATGACTCGATGCCCTGATTGATGTACTAGCACTATCTATGACATTCCCTGTTATAAATTCAATATCTAAACCAGGATCGATACTCTTTAGCAATTGACCTAAAAAAAGATTGGCACCAGTACACTGAAAATTTAATTTTCCTTCTACAACACAACTACCGAAATCTTTTAATTTTGTGGCTTGTCCAACACTTAGAGATTGATCAAAAGAATAGATACTACTATTTGCAACAGCAGCTTGAATTTCTGTAATTAGAATTGGATCTCTTCTAGTTATACCTGAATGACTACGCAATTGGCTCAAAGCTTCAGCTAACTCTGTGGCTCCCATTTTGTTTAATATACGTATTGTTTTCTTTAAATTACTTCGTATATAAGATTTCTCCATATCTACTACGTCTAGATTTTTTTGTATATATTCAGAATCTCGTTCAAAGAAATATAAATCATCACTTTTAGCAATTAATCTATAGCCTGCTACATTAGGGACTAGTCCACTATTGCCTATTCCTTGAAGTTGTATAGAAAGTTGATAATTTTGTCCAGAATATTCAATAACAGGTTCTAATGTATCGCTTTCATGCAGTAATAATAGTGTTGTACCAAATTGGGAAGATTCATCTATACCAACCACCTCGCCAATATGTTGTCCATGTTCATCTAAATATTGGAAACGGTCAACGATATTTGAAGCAGTTTGAGCTAACCCTTGACTAATGTATCCTGCTTTTCCTCCAATATAATTAAGGTATCTATTATTTTTTACGTTTTCCCACTTATAGTATTGAACTATAAGCCTACTATTAGGTTTATATAAGACACTTTCTATACCTTGCGCCGCTAATAAAAGTTGGGTTAAGTTTATATGCATTTTCAAAAATGAATCGAAAGGCTCTGCTTTTCGAAAACGATCAGCATATAAATCTTCTAGTGAAGTAAACCCTAATACATCATTAGGAGAGATCCCAACTAATGGTTCAGTTGGATAATACATTGTCTGGACTTCGTCACTCACGTAAAAAAAATCGTCCATCAATACATTGAAGTCAGTTCTAATATTCCCAAGAAAAACTTCATATTCAGCATTGCTTCTATGGGTAACATATGCAGTGTCATTACGATAATCAAAATCTACTTTAAATTCTGATTTTTTGGCCTTGGTCATATCAACAACAAGATCCAATACTAAGTCAATCACAAAAGCCCGAAAAGCTCCTGGGAAGTCTGCGCTCGGGTCTAATGTATGTTTAATATTAGATCTAGCCGTTTCATCGTCCAACTGCATATCTCGCCTGACGACTCCTCGATTAATTAGCCCTGCTGTATTTCCATCAATTGTACGTCCATTTGCAGTTAATCTGGCATGTTGTCTAGCCCTTTCTCTTGTTAATTCAAATTGTCGCTCTGTTGGACTTATTGGGATTTCTTCAACATCAAGTTGGAGACCCAATGTGTTTAGAAATCTAAAAACATCTGTTTCACTAACATATTTAACAACCAATTCTTTAAATTCATCTTCATGGTCTTCCATTGTAGATTGCAATGCATTTCTAACAGTTTGAAATATTTCATTACCGACCAATTCAAAAAATTCAGCTATAAACCGTTCGGCAATATCTGCATTTGTTCCATGACACAAATCATGTCTTAGATATATTCCATTCTCTTCATCAATAGATAGTGTACTTGGAATTTTCAATGGCTCTGAAGAAAACAAAGTGTATGAAAATAGTTCTACGACTGCTTTTCGAATTTCAATTTCTTTTTCACTAAAAGGTACTATCTCTTGTGATAAATATTGTTGAACTAATTCGCTATATCTTTTTTTTGCGACGCTTAGATCTGCGTGTTTATGTGCAAATGCAAATAAATCCACTCCATAATTTACACGTAAAGATCTATCGATCGGCGGAAAATCCCGCGTTTCATTACCCGTGGGTGTAAAATATACTATTCTGGAGTTACTCCCTGACCCCATATCATTAAAGTGCATCATTTGTGTAGATTGTACCATTCAACAGCAATTAAGCAAATTAGATTTTCTAGTTTAACGGAAAATATGGATAATTTCTATTAATCTTTACGCGTTTTGATGTTTTTTGCTTCAAAACGGCCTCTATGATGGAAATATAAATCAAATGTTGTTTTGGATCCGACTTCAATAAATCTTGTGCCATCAGCAATATTTATGCAATGAAAATCTAAAATCCGTCCATCTTCTAGCTCTATTTCGCCTAAACCGATATAGCTATCAAAAGACTTAACTTCCCCGCTGTAACATTGTCCAATTTCATCTTTATTAAAAATATGATCTGACATACTATAAATTCTTAAGAAACAAATCCGGTTAATTTTTTAGATTTTTCTTCCTTCATCGAACGCAATAATGAAATCATTTCCAAAGCTGTCGCTGCAGCCTCTTTTCCTTTATGGCCTTCTTTGCCACCTACTCGCTCTATTGCTTGTTCCTGATTATTTACAGTTAAAACTCCAAAGATGGTAGGTACACCAGTATTTAAAGCTACATTAGAAATTGCAAGTGCACAAGTATTAGCTACATACTCAAAATGAGGTGTTCCGCCTTGTATAACAGCGCCCAGACAGATTACTGCATCACTACCCTTTTCAGCAGCAGCTTTAGCTGTAACTCCTAATTCGAAAGCACCAGGCACGTACATTACTTCAATTTTATCTTCATCAATATTATTATCCTTAAGTTCTTCTAAAGCACCTTCTAATAATTTTGTAGTTATATCTTCATTAAATTTTGAAACAATGATTGCAATCTTTGCATCAGCTAGTTCAGAATCGCTCAGTTCACCTTTATAATATTGGCCCATTTTATTCCTTTTTTAAGATCCCTTGACTACTCTCGGGATGACAGTTTATCTTTTCTAGTTGATTGCTATTTATTCATTAGTTGATCAACATAACGAGCTAGACAATCTACCTCAATATTCACCAATGTTCCTGACAAATAGTCAACAAAACCTGTTTTTTCAATTGTCGTAGGTATAAGTGCAACATCAAAATCTTTATCAGACCTAGATGCAATCGTTAAGCTAACACCGTCAATGGAAACAGAACCCTTTTGACTTATATATTTCATTAAATCTTGTGAAGGTTCGATACAAATACGTATAGAGCCATCTGTCAGTGGGTCTATTTTTTTGATTTTAGCAATACCGTCCACATGCCCTTGAACTAAATGACCACCAAGTCGATCACTCAGCCGTAGAGGATGTTCCAAATTCACTTTCTCATCTATAACTAAATTACCCAGAGTTGTTTTGTCTATCGTTTCAATTTGAGCAAAAGTAGTAAAAGAATTATTATCGAAATTTGTAACAGTAAGACATACTCCGTTTACGGAAATAGAATCACCAATGTGTGTCTCCGAAAAAAAGTCATTATTATCGCAAATAATTATAAATTCTATAGCTCCATCGATATTTTTTAACGATTTGATACTTCCTCTATTTGAGATTATGCCAGTAAACATTATTATTTAATGTGCCCTTCGCCATTTGAACGTCTATCAATCTCGTAAGCACTTTTGCCATGTCGCTTCGCGTATGATTTCATCTCAGTTGCTGTGACGCTTGCCTCCCACTGGGAACGAATATCTCTGAACTCTGTAGAGACAATACCAATGACTAAAGATGCAAAACCAAATCGACTTATGTTGCTTTGTCTATCTTTAACATCGATATAACCACGAGTTCGATCTTCTGTCTCATAAAAGTTTACAATACCATCATCAAATCTATTTATTATATCTTTTGCAATATCTTCAGCATCTCCTGGAGCGACAATTGCAACAAAATCGTCTCCGCCAATATGCCCAAGAAATCTAGGCAAACTTTGAAAATCGTGTAATGCTTCGGCAATAATATGTCCCGCAAATTTAATTACTTCATCGCCCTTTAAAAAACCATAATAATCGTTATATGCTTTAAAATTTCCTATATCACAATACAATACTGCAAATTCTGAGTCGGGGGTAGATACAAATTTTTCAAGTTCGCTAGCAATACGAAAGTTTCCAGGTAAATGAGTAAGCGGCGAAAGATCGCGCATTTGTGAACTACGTCTTAAAACGCTTTTAACTCTTGCAGATAATACTGTTGGCTCAAAAGGTTTTACAATATAATCATCAGCTCCAACACTTAAGCCTAAAACTTTATCACTAGCAATAGAACGTGCGGTCAAGAGTATTATAGCAACATTGGTAGTACGTGGGTCATCACGCAATGCTTTACAGACCTGAAATCCATCAAGCTTTGGCATAACTATATCTAGGATGATAAGGTCGGGTTGAATTTCTATAGCTTTTGCAACTGCTTCTTCACCATCGCTTGCTATTGCAGTATCATAACCCGCGAGATTTAAATTTAGTTCAACTGCTCTTGCAACATCAGAATCATCATCTGCGATTAATACTAATTCAGCCATTAATTTTACGCCTGTCTCGCGATGTCTTCAAGTCTATTTATTTCAGCTGCTGGATCTGGCGAATTGAATACTGCATTACCAGCAACGAAAACATCAATTCCACTTTTTGCAGCTACGGAGATAGTTTCTTTATTTATTCCACCATCAATTTGTAGAACAAGATCTAAATTATTTTCTATACGATATTGATTAGCTTTTTCAACTTTTTCTAGTACTTCGGGTATAAATGACTGCCCACCAAATCCTGGATAAACACTCATGAATAATACAATATCTACATATGACAAAAACTCTTCAATAGCACTGAAAGGTGTGTCGGGGTTCAAAGAAATTCCAACGAATACTCCAAGACTTCTGATTTGATCTATATATTCTTTTGTATTTCCTATCTCTACATGTACTGTGATAGCATCAGCGCCCGCTTTTACAAAATCTTCTATTAGGATTTCTGGTTTTGTACACATCAGATGACAATCTAAAAATGAAGTTGTATAAGATCGTAACGATTTAACTACGGGGGCTCCGATAGTCAAGTTAGGGACAAAATGGCCATCCATAACATCGATGTGGATTCGGTCAGTAGCCTTATCGACAATAGCTAAAGCATCGGCTAAATTTGCAAAATCTGCAGATAAAATACTTGGGGCAATTAATGGTGTTCTTTTGAGACTTTTATGCACCACAATATTCTAGTATTCAAAGACTGTTAAAATTGGTGTTACTCGTCATTTTGACAAAGAAGCAACAATTTTTGTTTGTATAGCATTCATAAATTCATGAGATGGAGTTGGATCACCCCTAGAAAGGTCCATATCAAGATTTGAATTTGCTGGAATAAGATGAATGTGTGTATGTGGAACTTCGAATCCTGCAATTTCGAAACCTATTCGTTCACAATCGAAACATTGCATTAATGCTTGTGATATTTTTTTAGAAACCTTCATTATATGCGTCAAAATATCTTCATCAAGGTCTACCCAATGGTCGAATTCTTTAATTGGCACCACCAAAACATGTCCTGGAGTAACTGGATTAATAGTTAAAAAAGAAACAACTATTTCATCTTTATAAACGAATCTTGCAGGGATTTCATTATTAATAATTTTTGTAAAAATACTTGCCATATTTAGATCTTAATCAATAGTTTCATTCATTTGAAGTATTTTCTAAAATCAAAAAATACATAGAATCATTATATTGTCCAGGAGGTAATAAATATCCTCTTGATCTTTTGATTATATTTTCGGGTAAATCTTCTACTTGTATTTCTTTAAAATGAGGATGATTCCTAGAAATCCAATTATCAATTTCAATTGTTTCCATATTTGTGAAAGTACATACACTATAAACATAAATACCATTAGGTTTTACAAGACCTATAGATTCAGAAATGATACTTTTTTGGAGTTCAAAAAGATCTTTAACTATCGTATCTTTGATCGAATTTCTTGCATCGGGCCTACGTCTTAATACTCCTAAACCAGAACATGGAGCATCAACCAAAACTACATCAAACGCTTTATCAATAAAACAAGATTTAGTTCCATCACTAACTATTCCTGAAACATTATTGATCTTAGTTCTCTTTTTAGTATCAACAAATTTCTTCATACGTGAATGAGCTATGTCGTTTGCGTAAATATGTTTAGCTTTAGTCGACATCATGAATGATTTTCCACCAGGCGCACTACAGAGATCAAGGACGATATCAGTATCTTTTAGTGGTATGTTTTTTACTATTAATTGACTACCTTGGTCTACAACTATCGCATTACCATCTTTGATTATCTGTAACTCGCCAATATCGCCAGCAGATTCTAGTATTTTCGCATCAACAACAATATCTCCTGATGTGAATCTTGTTTGTATTGTCTCATCTGCATTATTTAGCGATCGATCTAGACCAAATAAGGTTACACATGGCGCTTGATTAAAAAGTGGCAAATATTTTGTATGGTCTTCACCGAATGTAGTTTGCAACTCTTTAACAATCCAATGCGGCATAGAATTTTGAATGCTAATTGATTCGTTTTTAAAGAATCTATCACCTTCGATATCGTTAACAATTTTTCTTGATAAAGCATTTACAAAGCTTTTATAAGCAAAAGGCATTACTGTTACAGTTTCGTTGACAACTCCGTGTGCATCAAAACCAAGCATTATTTGAGTCGCTACGCTCCTCAAAGCATTAATCACAATAGAATCCAACTTAGAGATTGGTCGTTTCGAAATTTTTGATAATGCATTATCAATACGGATTTGATTTCTTAAAGAGCTATATACAACATTAGTTATCATTGCTCTATCTTTTGAAGAAAAATTTGAACTACTTAATCTAACTGGAAGTATTTCGTTAGAAAAAGCACCTTGATCACATAACATAAGTATGTCAATAATAAATGCTCTTGTATTACTTGTAATATTTTTTAATTGTGAATTTTTTTTCGTCATAAAATCTTTATATCAAAACTTGGTTTATCGATTCCATTAACCCAATCTGTAATGTTCATAGCAGGCTTATTTTCACTTTGTACCTTTAATATTTCTAATGATCCATCACCATTTATTAGCATACCATTACGCGTTAATATTAATTCGTTAACATCACTCTTATTATTCTCTATAGATCCTACTTGTAATATCCTAAATTTACCTATAGAGGAATTGACATATGCTCCTTTAAGTAATGATCCTGCTCGCACTTTTACACTTATCTCTTCCAATGTAGAACTGGCATTTATCTCGAAATCAATTTTTGATAATTTATTTGCGTAAGTTGATTCACCTTTTTGTTCGTAAGGATCAATTTTGTCTATATCAATCAAGACATCATTAAGCAATAGTTTTGCTTTTTGGGCCATTTGAATATAAAGATCTTCTGATGTAGTAGAACTATTAATCTCTATCTCACTTATTGAATATATTGAACCCGTATCTAATCCTTCATCCATACTCATTATGGAAATACCAGTTTTTTCATCGTGTTCTAAAATTGCTCTTTCAACTGGTGCTGCACCCCTCCATTTAGGCAAAAGTGAATAGTGTATATTTATACAACCATATTTAAAACTATTTAAAACATCAACTGAAAGAATTTTTCCGTAAGCGACAACAATTCCAACTTCAGCTTTTTTAATTAAAATTAGCTTCTTAACAACTTCTTCTATTTCAATCTTATTATTAGGCTCAAAGACGTCTATACCTAGTTCTTGTGCAGCCTTTTTAACAGGTGTTGGGTATAAGGTATTACCACGAGAGCGTCTCTTGTCTTTTCCAGTTATTACACCAATAACTTCATGACCATTTTCAACTAGTGAATTTAAGATTTCTACAGAAGGATGTGGTGATCCAAAAAATACTATTTTGCGAGATTTAAACATCAAATATTAATTCTAGCCTTTAACGTATCTTTTTTAGTAGTTTCTGATGCACTTTAGCCCCTTTAGAAAAAGCACTACCTTTACGAAGCCGCTTTGAGACTTTTTCCAGATTCTTTAACCTAAAATATATATCATCAGTCTCGCTAGCATTATCTACAGAGGCGTATGCTTGACGTAATTCTTCGAGATGCTTTCTTATTCGAGAATATTCTTTTAAAAGCTTTTTGTTATTCTTAAAATCTATTTTTGTATTTTTATCCGATGATAAAGTTTTCTTTGGATCTTTTTTTAATGATTCTGTTTTTTGCTGTATTAGAGTTCCCATATCATTATTTTACTCGTAAGAATCTACAGCGAGTGACACTCGATGATTTGTAGAAAAATTTCTTATTAAATCATATGATTTTAATGTTAATTCTTGATGATTTTCCGCAGTGAGGGAAATATAGCTATATTCGCCATCTTCATAATACCCATCTAATATTTCAGTAGGAAATGTTTCAATTAGATTGGACAAATCATCATTTTTTACTTTTATTTGAACTGTTGCATTTATGGGGGCTGTTCCCAATTGCATTTTGAGCTCTAAATCTCTGTTTAGATTTGACACAAAATCACCAGCTTGTAAATCTTTTATTATTTGATGATCAGGCATTTTAGTTATTAATAGCATAGATATCTCAAGTTGAGTTTGTTTTAATAACCTTAATGCCCTTGTTATAGAAATTAGAGATTGCTCAAATGCATCCGAACGTGGTCTCAACAAATAAGAATCAAAATCCAAAAATACAAAGAGTAAAATATTTTTTGTTACAGAACCAATATGAAATATACTTTCAGTACCAATAAGTATATTTGGTATTTTACCGCTTATTAATTCTTCTGGGACTTCAGTATTTTTTTCTATCTCTAGGATATTTGTTTTAGGAAATAATTTATCCAATTCACCTTTTAAAGATTTATTACCTTTTCTATATTTCTTTAATTCGATACCACCACAGTTACTACAAATTTTTGGTCTAATCTTTTTACAGATCTCACAAGTCAGTTGATCATCACCAGAAAGAATTACATTATGGCTGCAATGCTCACACACAATAATGTTCTCACATTTCTTACATATCAACTTTCGCGCTATTGTTGTATTGTTGCTAATCAAAGCTACATTACCGCCGAGTTCAACAACTTTCTTTATAGCGTTAACAACTTTGTGTGTAAAGATTCCTAGTGTAGGGTCAGTTTTTAATAAGTTTTCAATTTGTATTTTAGGCCATAGACCTTCAGCGCTTCTTTTATCAGAAATATTGAAATCACGAACTACTACTGTAGGCACACTCGTTATTACTGTTAAATTACAATTTTCTTTTGCCGCACGTAATTTTGCAACATCAACACTATGAAATCTAGGTGAACGTTCATCTCTTAGTTGTTCAAATCCATCATCTAATATGATTATCGAATTCAAATCATCAACATTTGCAAATATTGCTTTTCTAGACGCAATAACCACACAGTTTCCCTGACCCATTTGCAAGTATACTTCTCTGCTAACTTTTCCATCTATATTAATAACAATAACTTTATGACCGGTTTCACGCAAGAACTTTGCAATTTTCATTCTAGAGTCCGGCGTGATTATTATTGTTGAGCCAATACTTGCAATATTTTCTAAAATTAATTTTCGTCTATTTTCTCTTGGGTTTACATATATTACTTGGGGCGATTTAGCATCACATGACGGTCTAGTAAATGATCTATAACTTGACTTTTGAAATTGGGTATCTTTGACTATCACATCTGGTGAACACATTCTTAAAAATACTACTGGTGAAACTAAATAATATTTTGATAACTCAATCGAAAATGACAGCATTTTTTCATTAGGACCACGACTAACAAATTCAATTACTGGTTTCAGTTTAGTTATCTCAATATCATCTGGAATTATTTCAGATTTCTTTATCACCCATCCACGAACTTTTCTTCCATTTAAAATAATTCTTACAATGGAGCCCACACTTATATTGTCTATTTCGTTAATACTATACCAATATAATTTTTCAATTTTTAGAATGTCTGGCTGTATTAATGCATACATTGAAACGACTATAGGTTGAAACGATTTTTTAGCTGCTCAACATATTTATCAACTTGTTCCCAAGTAAAGTGATCTTCACTTCTACCAAAATGACCATAAGCTGCAGTATTTAAATAGCGTGGTTTTCGTAAATCGAAATTATCTATAATTGCGCCAGGGCGTAAGTCAAAGATCTCTTGAATTGCTTCGTTTAACTGATCTAAATCAACATTATTGGTATTGAAAGCTTCAATGAATATACTCACAGGTCTCGCAACACCAATAGCATATGCAACTTGTATCTCACAGCGTTTCGCCAAACCAGCAGCAACAACTGATTTTGCAATGGCTCTTGCAGCATAAGCTCCTGAACGGTCTACCTTTGTAGCATCTTTACCTGAAAATGCGCCTCCACCATGTCGAGCCATACCACCATAAGTATCAACAATAATTTTTCTACCTGTTAAACCAGTATCGGTGTGTGGACCTCCATAGACGAATGAACCTGAAGGGTTAATTAAAAATCTGGTTTCAGAAAGATCAAAATTTTCGGGTACCACTGGTCGAATTACATGTTTTATAATATCGCTTTTTAATTCTTCGATTTCAATACCCGGATCGTGTTGGGAAGAGACAACAATTGTTGGAATACTTGCTGCTTTATCCCCTTCATAATTCACACTTATTTGACATTTTCCGTCGGGACGCAAATAGTTTATAACACCATTTTTTCTAACATCACTTAACTGTTTAGCAACTTTATGTGCAAGCCAAATTGGAAGTGGCATTAAATCCGGTGTCTCATCGCACGCGAAACCAAACATTAAACCTTGATCACCTGCTCCAATCTGTTCATAAATCTCTTTACTATTGCCACTGCGTGTTTCCAAAGAATGACTTACTGAAGAACCGATTTCATTCGATTGTTCCACATAAGATAAAATGATTTTACAAGTATTGCCGTCAAAACCAACACCTTCGTGGTCATAACCAACATTCTTAATAACTTCTCGGACCTTGTTTTGAATATCAACTTTGGAAGTTGTAGTTATTTCTCCAGCAATTACAGCAAGATTCGTTGCCAAAAGCGTTTCACATGCTACCCGGCTATAAGGATCGTCTAATAATACTGAATCCAATATCGCATCGCTAATTTGGTCAGCTAACTTATCAGGATGGCCTTCAGTTACTGACTCGGAAGTAAAAATCATGATAATAGCCTAGCACTTAGAATTAATTAATTGCACCTAGTATAGAAAATGCAACTTCTTCTTTGGGCATAGTCTCATATTCGACAAAATCATATTCAGGTTTTAGACCTATCCAAATTTTATTAGTTGAACTATTAAACCCAGAATCATCTCTAGAAACATCATTTAGAACCATAACATCAGGTAATTTTTTCAATGCTTTATTTTTTGCATTATCAATTGCATTGTTAGTTTCAGCAGCAAAACATACTAGTTTTGTATTCTTTTTCTTATTTTTTAATATCTCGCCAGCAATATCTATATTATCTTCCACCTCTATATTAGTGATACCAGATTCGCGCTTTAATTTTGTTGCTGAATAATTTTTTGGTTTAACATCACCAACAGCTGCAGCCATAATAACTACATCACACACTTGTAAATATTTCATTACTTGCTCATTCATTTGATCTGCTGTATCAACATTAATTCGTAAAATATCAAGTGAGCTATCAAGGTTCGATGTTGTAACAAGTATAACTTCATATCCACTAATCAACGCAGCCTCAGCAAGACAATGACCCATTTTGCCACTCGAACGATTAGTAATTACACGTACAGGGTCTATTGGCTCACGAGTGCCACCTGCAGTTATCAATATCTTTCTTTTTATGGATCCTAATGTTTTAACATTTGACTCGGCATCATACACATGAGGAAAACCAGTTATTAATGTTTCGGGTGTTTCGAACTTTTTTAGAGGTCTGTCATTTAATAATTGGATTACTTTTTCGACGATGACTTCTTCATCACTTAGACGACCTTTACCAATATCGCCACCAGCTAATTCGCCAATATCGGGCCCGATAAAATTATATCCATTCTCTTCTAATTTTTTAATATTTTCTTTAGTAGCAAAATTCTCATACATTTCTTCGTGCATCGCAGGCGCTAATAGGATTGGTGTATCTTTTGGTGTAGCAAGCAATATTGCTGAGACGATTTCATCACAAGTCCCATTTGCTATTTTTGAGACTATAGAAGCAGATGCTGGTGCAACTAAAATTAAATCTGCACTTTTACCCAAAGTAGTATGTGCAATTGAACCACGGTTAGTCCAAAGATCATCAAATACTGCTTCGCTGGCTAAAGCAGAGAAAGTTGGACTTCCTATAAACCTTTTTGTAGAAGGTGTAGTAGCTACACTTACAAAAGCTCCAAGTTTACGTAATTTCCGCAAAATACTTACTGATTTATATGCAGAAATACTAGCTGTTACACAAAGAACTATTTTACGACCATATAGAACTTCCTTAAGTGGTAAGTTCGTTTTAGACATTAAATTCTATTTAAGCAATATCGCTACTAGATACTTCATCACTCACAACATCAACTGAAGAATCCTCTGACATCAATGCTGCTATATCTTCAAAACTTTCGCCAGCTGCTTCAATTTCTGAAAGATCAGATGCACTTTGCTCCGTCTCTTCTAAAGGCATGGCAATAATGTCACCGTTATATATTTCTTCTAATGCAATTGATAATGGTTTACGTGATGTTGAAGTTATCTGAGGTGGCACTATGCGTCCGAGACCTTCACCAAGTTGGTTATAATAGTCATTTATTTCACGAGCACGTTTTGAGCTTAATGTTACAAGTGTAAATTTTGATCCTGCATTTTCAAGCATAACTTCCATTGCTGGATCCATGAGTGATGATTTTTTATTTTCCACTATTACCTCTAAATTTGTTCTGCAGATAACCGAACCCGAAAGACTAAACCTTCACAGAGCACTTATCCACAGTATGTTTACTGTGTTGTAACTTTACTTATATGATCTTTAACTATAGCAGTTAGCTCACTTAATGCGCGAGCCAGGTCATCATTTATGACCATAGCAGAAAATTTGGGGATTAAGTTTTCCTCTGCTGCTGCAGCTGCAAGTCTTTTGTCTAGCGACTCAGGAGTCATTGTAGGATCTTCACGTTGTAATAATCGTCGTCTTTGAACTTCTTCACTAGGAGCTTTAACAAATATCAAAAAGGTATTTGGATATAAATCTTTAACTTTTAGTGCACCTTGAACATCCAATTCCAAAACAACGTTTTGTCCTTTTGCTATATGTTCTTCGATTGGAGCTTTAGGTGTACCCTTCCAGTCTCCATAAACTTCAAAATATTCGAGCATACCATCGTTTTTTGCTGTAGTTAAAAATTCTTCTTCAGAAAGGAAATAGTAGCTTTTACCTTCAATTTCATGTGGCCGTGGCGCACGTGTAGTTGTAGATATACTCAGGTATAATTCTGGTATTTTTTTCATTAATTCAGAAACCAATGTTCCTTTGCCGACACCGCTAGGGCCTGCAATAACAATAAGTTTTCCGTTATTTAATAGATCATCACTCATTTATATTATTATCCTTAATTATTGCGATGAAAACTTAGCAAGTAAAGCAGCTTTTTGTTTAGTACCCAAACCGCCGAGTCTTCGCGAACTAGCAATTTCCAATTCTTCCATTAACCGTTTGGCTTTTACTTTTCCAACTCCAGGAAGTGATTCAATCACAGCTGAAACTTTTATTTTAACCAAAATAGGATTAGCGTCTGCCTCTCTAAATAGCTCTGGCAGTGTTAAGATCCCCATTTTTAATCTTTCTTTTACTTCCGCACGAGCTTTTCTAGCATATGCTGCTTTTTCTAATGCTGCTGCTCTTTGTTCAGGTGTAAGTATTGGAGGAGTTGGCATTTATGTCCTTTCGAGTTTCAAACTTAGTAATAGAAAAACTATATATTGTATTTTACTTCTAAATCCGCTGGTAAAAGACTATAGCGCGTCGCGTGAGATGTTTTTTGGATATAAGGCTATATTTCTAAATTAGTATGCATTGTGAAACTAATTGCTCGGGATTTGCCACAAGTTGTACATGTAACCCATCGATCCCAGGACATGTATTACGAACAACAAGACCCTCATCACTTGCTTCTAAGCAGTATATCTCTCCAACATCTACTTGAGCAGATACTCCTTGCTCCAATGCGATTACACGCAATTTTTTCGTTTCTTCATTGAAGAGATAAAGATTACCCCTACCAGAGATAATATCAATGGTTAAGAGATTAGCAGCGGATAATTTTAAAACATCCAATGTTTTATCTGGAAATACTTCTAAATAAACACGATTTGGTCCATTAAAATCGATAGTTGGACTTTCAAATATTCGATAAGACGGCTTATCCTCAGGGAACAACGGTATTTCTTCTAACATCACCTCACCTGGGGCTAATGTACTTGTAACATTTGAATCATGTTCAATTAGAGGGAGCGAAGGATTGACCGGTGTATTTGGGTATTCAACAATATATTCAGCACCTATGGCCTCGGTTTCGATTGTTAAAGTAGCTCCACCAGGAATATGTACCGCATCGCCTTGATGAGTTAATACAACCATTTGCGTTTCGATATTTCCAGAACCATACGTAAAAGTTAATATCAATGGATTATCGCCACTGAGTGAAACTATCTCTCCGGAATCACTAACAACAACTTTTAGAAGTACATTAGTATTATCCACTGATCCGAAACCGGCAAGGTTCCCTCTTGGGGTTATAAAATCCCAAGATATAATATGTCCATCATTATACGTATTATCAGGTGGACGATTTATAAAAGTTTCGATTGAATTATCCATAGTTGTAGTCTATTGGGTTTGGGGCGTTTAGACAAATATAACAGTTATAGCATTATTTCTCTTATTCAGTACTAACAAATATTATTAATCATCAAGATATGCGAAAATAACTTTTCTTAAATTATTTAATTATCATATAGAGCGGTTTGGACTTGTAAAAACACATCTTTAGTTGCTTTGATCGGGTCATCTGCCCCAGTGACTGCACGACCTAAAACAAGCCAATTTGAACCATCTTTAATTGCAGATTCAGGTGTTGCTATACGATTTTGATCGCCAACATCTTGACCAGCCAGTCGAATGCCAGGCGTTAAAGCTCGAACATTTGGTGCAATTGAATTTTTCAATGCTAATTCGTGTGTAGAACAAACAATATCACAAGCAACTTCTTGCGCTAAAAGCAATCTTGCTTTAAATGCTTCCTCGTCAGCAGGTAAAGATGTTAATACTGTCACTGCCAACAAAATTGGAGTATCAAATCCGCAAGATATAGCACCTTTTTTCAAACCGCGTTGAGCTGCTAATAGCATTTCCTTACCACCAGCGCCATGAACAGTCATCATAGAAATACCTCGAGATGCGTGAACTTCGCATGCTCGTTCAACTGTATTAGGAATATCATGGAGTTTTAAATCAAGAAAAACTTTAATACCTAGTTCTCGCATTTTTATAACAGACTCTGCACCATTTTGAGCGTATAGCTCACTACCAATTTTTACATATCCAAAATAATCGCCAACTAATTCAACCATCGTTAAAGAAGCATCAAGATCACCAACATCTAAACTTAAAACTAATTTCTCTTTTACATTTTCATCAAATTCTGACATATTGCTCTTTTCTCATGTAGGCATCTCAATTGTATTAGTCAATTCCGAAACTTTTACTACACCAGTATTAAAACAGAAATCAGCTAGTTCTTGGTTTATTCTAATCACAGCTTTTGGATTAGCAAAAGTAGCAGTAGCTATACCGACTAAGTTTGCACCACACATCATCAATGCAGCAGCGTCTTGCCCTGAGCTGACACCACCCACACCAATAATAGGTATTTCTGGAAATGCTGAACGAACTTCATAAACGCCCTTGCAAACGATTGGAAAAACACCCGCTCCACTATAACCACCAGAACCTTTGCCTAAAATAGGTTTACGAGTATAAGGGTCAATAACCAGACCAAGCGAAGTATTAAATAACGTAAGTCCGTCTGCCCCAGCTTTAACTGCCCCACTTGCAATATCAACTATTGAAGTAACTGAACTAGAAAGCTTAATAAAAATAGGTAACTTATTACCGACTTCATTCTTAACAAGTTCAGTAATTTTTTGTACGTCATCTTTACTAAAAGCAAAAAGCCTATTACCCGCTTCAGTATTAGGACAGCTAACATTAACTTCTAAAGCAATAAAATTTTCTGAATATTGCGTAACTATTTTGGCAGCTTTAGCGTAGTCTTCAAAAGTTCTACCCCAAATAGCCATAATAATTTTTGCTCCAGATTTTTTTAATTTTTCTAAATCGCTATCAATCCAATCTTTAATATGTGGTCCCGGTAGGCCAACTGAGTTCATCATTCCAGTAGGACATGCCCCAACGCGAGGTGAAGGATTGCCAGGAGAAAGAAAAGGCGCTAAAGATTTTATGGTTATAGCACCAAATTCGCGAGGGTCGATGACTTCGAAAAGTTCATCTGAATGCCCCATGCTCCCAGAAGCAGCAACTACAGGATTGTCTAGTTTAATATCTGCGACTGAAGTATTTAATTCAACAGTCATATCTAGTTCTATACAGCAATCACCATCATCGCTATGTACATGCTTCTTATTTTTAAACATTGTTAGATTCCAAAGTCAATTGAACATTTTCATGCATCTTTTGTAAGGAAGCAACCTGTATATTAGATTTCTCCCATTGTGCAATACCTGAGGCTAGAGCACGAGCTGCTGCTATTGTTGTCACACATGGAACATGATATTTAGTGGCTGCAATACGTATATGTTGACCATCGCGTCGAGTGCTTCTACCCATAGGTGTATTAATGACTAAGTCAATTTTTCCATTTGCAATTAAATCAACCGCATCGTTTCCATATTCATCGCCAACTTTCGCAATAACATAATCAACAGGAATACCTTTTTGTACAAAAGCACTCGCAGTACCAGAAGTTGCCGCAAATCTAAACCCTAAAGCAGCATACATTCTTGCAACTTCAATAGCATTTTCTTTATCTCTATCAGCAACTGAAATAAATACAACACCTTTAGAAGGTATAACCATGCCAGCAGAAATTTGAGCTTTATAGAATGCTGTACCAAAAGTAGGGCTTATACCCATAACTTCTCCTGTTGAACGCATCTCAGGACCTAGTACAGCATCAACCTTTGGAAATCTTGCAAAAGGAAAGACCGGGGCTTTGACACTTATACGATCTGTAGGCATTATATTTTCTGAAGATAATTCAACTGATATTATTCCTGCCGATCTTAAAGATTCAAAAGTCTCACCAAGCATTAAACGTGTAGCAATTTTAGCAATTGGTATACCTGTTGCCTTCGCGACAAAAGGAACCGTACGTGATGCTCTTGGGTTGGCTTCTATTATATAAACATTGTCATCTTGCACTGCAAACTGTATGTTAATCAATCCGACAACTTCTAAATTTTCAGCCAAAGCCTTGGTATGTTTAATTATCGTTGCAATCACATCACTAGATAAAGTTTGAGGTGGCAGAATACAAGCAGAGTCTCCCGAATGCACGCCAGCTTCTTCTATATGCTCCATAATTGAACCTAGTAGGAATTCACCATTTATATCACGTAAAGCATCAACATCAACTTCTGTAGCATCTTGTAAAAAACGATCAATCAAAGCTGGACGAGTTGATGATAATCCCCCTTCTTTACCAAGTGTTCCCATTGCAGTTAATTCTTCCATAGCCTCAACAAGTTGATTTGGTTCATCTACTATTTGCATCGCTCGTCCACCCAAGACGTAACTAGGTCGAACTAAAACAGGATATCCAATTTTTTCAGCAACATTTAAAGCTTGTGCAGTAGTTATTGCAATTCCACCTTCTGGCTGTTTAATTTCTAATTTTTCACATAGTTCATGAAACAATTCTCTATCTTCTGCTTTATCAATTGACTCTGGAGAAGTACCTAAAATATTAAAACCTTTTTCTTTTAATACCGAAGAAAGCTTAAGAGGTGTTTGTCCACCCAAAGCAACAATAATTCCAAAAGGATTCAACTTTTCACAAATCGCTATCACATCACTTGCAGTCAATGGTTCAAAAAATAACATATCACTAGTGTCATAATCGGTAGATACAGTTTCAGGATTACAATTAATCATTACAGGTGCAAAACCAGAATCGCGAAGAGCATAACTAGCATGAACACAACAATAATCAAACTCGACACCCTGACCTATTCGATTGGGTCCAGATCCCAATATTACAACCGTCTTTTTTTCAGGGAGGATAATTTCGTCTTCATCTGAATACGTCGAGTAGAAGTATGGCGTCGAACTGCTAAATTCGCCTGCACAAGTATCTACAGCACTAAAAGTTTTTTCTATTTTATAATTTTTAATAGTTTCATAAATCTCATCCATAGAACAGGACCAAGCATAAGCGATCTGCTCTGCACTAAAACCATCACGCAATACTCTTTTCATCTCCGATTTAGAAATCGTATCTGGTGTACGCGAACACAACAATTCTCTTGTCTCAATTATTTGTAGAAGTTGATCTATAAAATAAGGATCAATATGAGTCAGCTCATGAGCGCGTTGCGCAGTCATGAAAGCACGCAATGAACTCTCCAGTGCAAAAATACGTTCAGGGTTAGGCTTGACAAGCAAATCTATACGATCTTCATCATTTAAATCATCAAAAAATGTCTCGCCATCATCGCAATTCAAACCAAAACGACCATACTCCATTGAGCGCAATGCTTTTTGCAGCGACTCTCTGAATGTGCGACCTATAGCCATTACTTCTCCAACGCTTTGCATTTGAGTACCCAGAGTATTTGAAGCTCCAGGTAATTTCTCGAAAGCAAAACGAGGAACTTTAGTTACGACATAATCTATTGATGGTTCAAAACATGCAGGAGTTGCTTTTGTTACATCATTTAGAATTTCGTCTAATGTATATCCAACAGCTAATCGCGCTGCAATTTTAGCTATTGGAAACCCAGTGGCTTTAGACGCAAGGGCACTTGAACGTGAAACGCGTGGGTTCATTTCAATTACTATTTGGGTTCCATCAGCAGGATTGACAGCGAACTGCACATTTGATCCTCCAGTATCGACACCAATTTTACGTAGCACTGCAAAAGATGCATCACGCATTTGTTGATATTCAAGATCAGTTAATGTTTGTTGGGGTGCAACAGTAATAGAATCACCAGTATGGACTCCCATTGCATCAAAATTCTCTATTGAACAAACAATCACACAATTATCATTTCTATCACGCATGACTTCTGTTTCATATTCTTTCCAACCTAGAACACTTTGTTCAACAAGTATTTCGCCAATTGGAGATGCTTCTATACCAATACGCGCCATTTCACGCATCTGTTTCTCATCATAGGCAATACCAGTACCAGCCCCACCCATGATAAAGCTAGGTCGAAGCATAATAGGGTAACCTATTTCTTTAGCTATCGATAATGCCTCATCAATCGTGTTTGTAATTCGTGAAACACAAGTTTGTAAACCAATTTCTGTCATCGCATTTTTAAAAAGTTCACGATCTTCGGCCATTCTTATAGCATCAGGATTAGCACCAATCATTTCAACATTATATTTATCGAGAATACCTTGATCGGCTAGTGCTAGACCTAAGTTCAATGCTGTTTGGCCACCCAGAGTTGGTAACACAGCATCTGGTTTCTCTAATGCAATTATTGCTTCGGCGTGAGCAACATCGAGTGGTTCTATATAAGTTGCGTCAGCAACGTCGGGATCAGTCATTATAGTTGCAGGATTAGAGTTAACTAAGATAACTCGAAAACCTTCTGCGCGCAATACACGGCATGCTTGTGTACCACTATAATCAAATTCACATGCTTGACCTATGACGATTGGGCCTGATCCAATAACTAATATTGATTTTATGTCACTACGTTTCGGCATGTGCTATGTTCCTCTTTTTTCTGTGGTGGGTCCGGTCTTAGCTAAGCCAAGAGCAGACCATTATCCTAAGTATTTAATTTTCAAATTTTTCTAATGTATCTCTAAATACATCAAACATTTTTTGTGCCTCCGTTGGGCCTGGTGATGCTTCTGGATGATGTTGAACCGAAAAAGTTAAGCCATCATCAAGGCGTAAACCCTCTACTGTTTGGTCATTAAGATTTATATGTGTTATTTGAGCATTTTTTATTGAATCTGCTTCAACAACATAATTATGGTTTTGCGATGTTATCTCTATCTCATTCGTTAAAATATTTTTTACTGGATGATTTCCACCATGATGACCAAATTCTAATTTTGTCGTTGTTGCATTTAAGGCAAGTCCTAGTATTTGATGACCTAGACAAATTCCAAATAAGGGTAGTTCCCCAATAAATTGTTTTACAGTTTCACGAGCACCCGTTACTGCATCTGGATCTCCAGGACCATTAGATAAAAAGACTCCATCGGGAGCTCTACCAAATACTTCTTGCGCAGAAGTGTCATGAGGGACGACTTCAACATATATACCTCTACTATTTAAATTTTCAATAATAGAACTTTTAATACCAAAGTCATACGCAACAACATAGAATGGCATATCTTTTGTACCAGAGAAATAAGGTTTCTTAGTTGATACTTGTGCTGCAACATTTTGACCATCAGTGCTTAATGCATCCAAAGATGCTTTTTTAACTGTTTGTTCATCAGTGCCAAATGCTGCAGGTAAGGATCCGTTGTCTCTTATGAATCTTGTTAGAGCACGTGTATCAACATTGCATATTCCAGGTATCTGATTTCTTTGCAAATAAGTATCTAATGTGGCGTTTGCTCTCCAATTCGAATATTTTCTAGCTAGATCACGAATAACGACGCCATTACAAAATGGTTTCTCGGATTCGTTATCTTGTGAGTTCGTTCCATAGTTACCTATTTGTGTTGCTGTAAAAGTTATTATTTGTCCAGCATAAGATGGGTCAGATATTATTTCTTGATAACCAGAAATTGAAGTATTAAAAACTACTTCTCCACTCGCTACACCATTTTCTGGGATATAGCCACAGGCACTACCTTCGAATTGTGTGCCGTCAGCAAAAATCAATACGGAATCTTGAAGTCTTGAATTACTTGTCATTTTGTTGGTTGCCCTTTCTCACATGTCATTTCACCAGATTTAAATGTGTAATGCACCACACCTTTAAGAGTGTGACCTTCCCATGGGGAATTTTCACTTTTTGATAATAAATCTTTTTTATTAACAACAAACTCGCCTTGTGGGTCAAATATCATTATGTTTGCCTTATTACCTACAGTTATATCGCAACCATGACCACCATTTTCAAGTTTATGAGCATTAATTATTTTTGCAGGATTAATACAAAGCACATTAATTAGTTCTTCGATTGTTAACACTCCAGTTTCAACCAAGTGAGTTATCGAAGCCGCCAACACGGTTTGAACACCTAACATTCCTGGCGGTGCATGTTCAATGCCCAAATCTTTTTTAGATTTAGGGTGAGGAGCATGGTCAGTAGCAATTGCAGCTATAGTTCCATTTTTTAGACCAAGTCGAAGCGCATTTATATCATCAAATGTTCGCAGTGGCGGATTCATTTTAAAGTTAGCATTTCCACTTAATAATAAATCGCTTGCAAGTGCAATATGTTGCGGAGTTACTTCACTAGAAACATTCAAGCCTTGAGCTATTGCATCGCGTACTTGTGTTAATGCTTCTTTAGTTGAAATATGTAAAACATGATATCTTAGTTTTGGTGACGCAAATGCACGCATAAGAGCAATATCTCTAGCTACAATTATTTCTTCGCCGACTCGATGGCGGCCTTTAAGGCCTAGCTGTTTAGAAATTTCCCCTTCATCAATTATCCCGTCATGAACTAATGAATGGTCTTCACAATGTTGAGCCAAGACACAATCATCGAATTGACTTAGAGTCTCTATTGTTTCACGCATTAGTCTTGCAGTTTTAACACAGTCACCATCATCAGTAAAAGTTCGAGCTCCAGCTTCATATAGTGATTTAAAATCTACATTTTCTTCACTGGCCCGATTTTTTGTTATTGCGGCAGAAACAAAAACATCGACCATAGCATTTTGAGAGCGATGTTTGACGTCTCGGAAGGTATTCACATTGTCGATGCATGGATTTGTGTTCGGCATACATTGAACGGCTGTCATTCCGCCTACTGCACTTGCTCGTGCACCAGTTTCGATTTCTTCACTCTCTTCAAATCCCGGTTCGCGTAAATGTACCTGTATATCTACAATTCCAGGGGAGAGAATTAGCCCGTGTGCATCGATTAGATATTCGCCACCACTTTGTTCGATCTTGCCAACATCTGTGATTCTGCCATCATCAATTAAAACATCGCCACTAGTTGTTCCTCGAGAATCAACTATTGTTGCATTTTTTATCAGAAATCCATCTTTACCCAATATTTTGCCTCGCTATTTCAATACTATCTTGACCATCAAGTTCCATCATAAGTACATTTACCGTTTCAGTCCTTTTCGTCGGAAGATTTTTCCCTACATAATCTGCACGAATAGGAAGTTCACGGTGACCACGATCTATCATCACAGCAAGTTGAATTGTTTTTGGTCGAGATATTTTTGAAATAATTTCCATACACGCTCTTGTAGTTCTACCTGTATACAAAACATCATCAACAATGATCACATTAAAATTTGTAAAATCAATAATTGGTACGGTCATAATATCTTGTGGATATATTCCTAATTCTTCTTCATTCGATATAGATATACCAGTGACTGTCTCATTAATTAAATGGTTATGTGTTTCTTCTTTTGTTAAATCATCTCGAGCGTTTGTAATATCTAACGAATATACCGGCACACTAATACCATCAATAGTTTTGATTATTTTTTTAAGTCTATTTGCAAGAAGGGCACCTCTCCGACGTACCCCAATTAATATAATATTTCTCGAACCGGAATTCCGTTCAATAATTTCATGTGAAATACGAGTAGAAACACGAACAATATCGTCTTGGTTGAACACAACAAGTGAAGTCATTTTCGCCTTCCTTAGTTTCACAGAACTAGTTTTATAAATATCAACCTGACTTAGCTTGATATTCTCATCTCACAGGATGATTGGCGTGAGAAGCTTTGAAGCATCTCAATTATGAAATAATTATAGTAGAAAATTTAAAGATCTTCTAACTCGACAGGTTTAATTCCAGTTCGAAAGAATTGTAGGGTACCAGCTTTTATAGCTATTTCTACAGATTCAGTTAGAGTTTTTCCAGCTTGTAACATTGCAACAAGTGTTGCCATTGTTTGATCACCACAGCCCGTAGCATCTTTTTGGCTTTTATCTACTTCTATATTTGGTATTTCAAATCGCGTATTAGATTTATGTGTAAAGAGAAAAGCCCCTTTTTCTCCTAGTGTAATCAATACATTTTCGATTCCATAGTCAAATAGTTTTTTTGCACCAAGCTGCGCTGTTTCAAAATCTATTGCATTTATTCCTGTCAACATTTTAAGTTCATGTTCATTAGGTTTAATTAAAAATATTCCAGTATTTAATAATTCAGTTATATCATCTGATTCCTGTAGTCCTCCTGGATCAAACATCACTTTTATACCATGTTCTTTAGAAATTTTTACAGCACTTAAAGAAGTTTCGATTGGACATTCCATGGTCAAAACTAACATCCCTTTTTCTAGACCGACCTCTTTAAATAATTCGATCGATTCTTCGATATCTTTAGGACAAAAATCTTCGCATATACCAGGTAAAACAATTATTTGATTATTTCCATTGATATCAACAGGTATTAAAGCAATACCAGGCATTTTTCCAGTTTCTTCAAAATTAAATATTTTTATATGACTAGTATCAACGCCAACATCTTCTAAAGCTGTTACTGGAGATTTCCACAATCCATAAGGATCTCTAGATGTCCTACCTAACATCGCAACACTTTTAGGCTCAACAAGTCTTGCAATCATGCTGGCAATATTACGAGATTTCCCACCAGGGCCTATACTTAGCTCATCACCAAATATCAGTTCCCCTGACTTTGGGAAACGAGGTAGTCCAGTTGCAATGATATCAGTATTTAAAAATCCTATAACAATTGTTTTCATATACTTGAGTCTACATTCTTATAAGAAGCATGAGAAAATTTGCTTTTATACTTATTAAAATTGCATATTTACACCATTTGAATCAGCTGGCTGAGCTATTCCTGAATATGATTGTTCAATTACACTCATCCGCTCAGCAGTAAATATAACTATTCTCCAATTTTTGCAATCGCCCATTTAAATAAACGTACTTCTAACGGATCGTCTAATACAATACGATCTAGTGACTGAATGTTCCAAGCACTTTATGTATCTATAGCCATAAAACATATTGTCTGTTTAAACTATATTTTTGTAAATGTATCTTAAAATATTGTCAATACATTACAAAAAGTATTTATAAATAAACCTGTTCTAACAGATCTTGTTGCAAAGCACTTAACCAAGTATAAATTTGTCTTAATGCATTAGTAGGGTCACCTTCATCAGGCTCATTATCAGCTTCTGTCTCAATATTTAATCTTGTGCCTAAAGCTAAACGTAAATCATTTAAACCTTTTAACCAATGCTCTGTTTCAGACATAGTAAGCACAACAACCTGCATTTCACCAGCATCTGATTCAGGTTTCGCTAACTCTAATCTTTTTAATGATTCTATTAACACTTCCAATGTTAATATTCGAGATTCTAATAGTTCTGGATGAGAAAATGCTGCCCATGATATTTCTGCATTTTCTTCAGTAGGGTCAAGATATGCACGTGGAAATAATCTTTCGCGTACAGGATCATCACCATCTAATGCAGGTGTCTCAATTATTGCTCTTAAGTCATTTGCAATATCAACAAACACTTTAACTTCATCTGGAAATAAATATGCTTCTACACCTTCTAGTGTTACATCAAATCTAGTATCACGCATTATATATTTAATCGTCTTTCTGCATTGTCGCCCACAGACCATGTCCGTGTAATCGGGAAACATCATTTTCACACTCAAGACGACGCCCACTTGAAACAACTGCTTTACCTTCAACATGAACTTGATTCATCAATTCTGTGGCTTTCTCTTTTGAATATCCAAAAAGTTTCTGTAAAACATGGGTGACATAACTCATAAGATTTACGGGATCATTCCAGACAATAACAACCCATGGCGTATCTAATAAAGATTCTAGGTCGAAGTCTGATTCAACTACTGGAACGGGAGTATCGGTCATGAAATATTTATACCTTAAATGTTGTCATTTTTTTTGCTAGTAGCAAGCTTAGCCTTTTCAAACATTTCTACGCTACGAACGTTATGTGCAATGCTAGATAATACACCGTTTACAAAGCGTGGTGAATCATCTGTCGAATATTTCTCACATAATTTCACAGCCTCAGAGATGACTGTACCGGCTGGAGATTCATCAGAACGAACTAGTTCTGTTATTGCCATACGCAAAACTGCCCTATCGAAAGCTGGCAGACGGTCGCTTGACCAATTTTTAATATTATTCTCGATTAGATCTATAACTTTTTCTTCATTTGATTCATAATCTTCTAATAATTTTATACAATAGGAATTAGGAGGCACAGGTAGTGTATTTACGACTTTGTTAACTTCAAGTTCTTTTTGTTCAGCTTCGAAAAATAGTAATACACATCTTTCTCGTGAATCCGTCTTTGACATATCTAAATACCTATATCACACACGAGTGATATAATCACCTGTACGAGTGTCAACTTTTATAACATCACCTAGGTTTACAAAAATTGGGACTTGCACTACAACACCTGTTTCAACAGTTGCTGGTTTTCTAGCTCCAGAAACTCTGTCTCCTTGTAATCCAGGTTCAGTTTCTGTGATTGTTAATTCAACTGAAGCGGGAAGTTCAACTAATAAAGGTTCAGAGCCATACATGTGAATTAGTGCGCTATCAGATTCTTTAAGGTATTTTTGAGCTTCGCCAACTTGAATTTCGCTTAAATGGATTTGATCGTAAGTATCTAGATCCATAAAAACATAGTCTGTTCCTTCGCGATACAAGAATTGATAGTTACGACGATCGACAATTGCCTGTTCAACTTTTAATCCAGCACTAAATGTTTTTGCGACATTCGCACCAGTTCTTAGGTTTCTCATTGTTGTCCTGACAAAAGCAGGACCTTTACCAGGTTTAACGTGTTGGAAATCGACAACTTGCATCAGATCTCCTTCGAGATTCAAAACCATTCCATTTTTTAGATCATTTGTAGATAGTGCCATAAGGAAAGATAGTTTACACTATTTTCCATAGAGGTCTTGTTTGGAAGCCCAAGCTTGCGTATTGGATCATTTTCTTGTGGATATTTGTATCTACTAGGACAGGCTCTATATGTCACAAACCCTAAAAGTAAGACCTTGGTGGTAGCCAAAATGGTTATTCAAATAGGGATTTCACATCCTCAGCGGTTAATTTAGATGAGAATATTTCGCCATCATCTAAAACACTTTTAAATAATTTAGCTTTACGTTCCTTTAATAACATAACTTTTTCTTCAATAGTATCTTTAGCTACCAATCGATAAACCATAACCTGCTTCTTCTGACCAATTCTATGAGTTCTATCAATTGCTTGTGATTCTGCAGCTGGATTCCACCAAGGATCCAATAAGAAACAATAATCAGCTTCCGTCAGATTCAATCCAAATCCACCAGATTTTAAGCTAATAAGAAATAGTGGCGTTTTTGAAGTTTTGAATTTATCTATAACGTCGCCTCGATTTTTTGTTTTACCATCAAGATAACAATATTCAATCTTTTCTTCATCTAAACGATTCTTTACTTTCGCTAAGAACGATGTAAATTGAGAAAATATTAATGCTCTATGGTTTTCTCCTACAACTTCATTTATTTGCTCTATTAATGAATCGAGTTTTGTGGAAGAAACATGAGAATACTTTTCATTATCCACTAATGAAGGATCTAGACTCAACATACGAAGTGTAGTTAAAGATTTTAATATAGTGAATTGGTTACGATCAACATCTTCTATAAGGCCAAGGACCTTTTGTCTTTCGCGAGCAAGAACAAGATCGTATACTTTCCTATGATCGGCATTGAGTTGAAGCTCCAGTACTTGTTCAATTTTTGGTGGTAGCTCTTTTACTACTTGTTCTTTAGTACGACGAAGCAGTAGAGGTCTAGCCCTGCGCCTTATTTGATCTAATTTTTCTTTATCTTGGTCTTTCTCAATTGGCTTTCTATACATATCAGTGAACTTCTTTGGACCACCAAAAAGTCCAGGAGAAGTTATTGAAAATAATGACCACAATTCCATTAGGTTATTCTCAATTGGGGTACCTGTCATAGCGAGTTTAAAAGGTACACTAATTTTTCGTACGCATTGATAACTTTTCGATTGATGGTTTTTTATGAATTGAGCCTCATCTAAAAACATTCCAGACCAATTAATAGTTTTTGTATCAGAATATGATTCAAAATCAATTCTCAAAAGCGTATATGAAGTTATAACTATATCCGCATTCTTAATTTCATCGATAAGTTTCTTATCTGATTTTTTTGCTGTTTGAGTTATTAAAACAGTATTAAGTTTTGGTGCAAATTTTTTAGCCTCACTTAACCAGTTAGTAGCAACACTTGTAGGCGCCACTACCAGAAACGGTTTTCGATCTGCTTTCTTAGTATCCTGAAATATTTTAACTATCATCGCTAGAGCTTGAATAGTTTTTCCAAGACCCATATCATCGCCAAGTATTGCACCTAGTTTATTTTCGTATAAAAAGCACAACCATTGGTATCCTTCCAGTTGATAGGGTCGTAATTTCGCATTTAATTCACTTGGTGGATCTACATGTTCAATCCTTTCTAAATTCAACAATCCATCAATTGATTTCTGCCATGCATTAGTTTGGTCGCGCACGATACCAAGCTCTTTTAATTCTTCCCAAAAAGATGCATGATACCGACTTATCTGTAAAGTATCAGATTTTTTCTCTTGTAAATCTTTTGCTTCATCTATTAATTTTTTTAAACTGGATAAAATTTCATTATCTAAAGAAAAATAAGTACCATTCTCTAAAATCATATATTCGTCGTTTTGAGCCAATGCACGAAAAAGATCCTGGAAATCAACGCTGTGCTCTCCTACTTTTACATCGACGTCTAGATTAAACCAATCTTGGTTTCCATCTAGATTTTCAGAAGTACCGATTTCTATTTTTGGAAGATCATAGGATTCTTCGTAATTTATTATTTCGTTTTTTGTCTCAACTTTGATTCCATCCATGTTTGCTAATTCTGGCATAATAATATTGCTAAATTTGATCAGATTTGAACCTGTAAGTACCACAGTTTCCTTTAGTAACAAATCTCCGAAATTATTTGTTATAAAGAATTCTTCAATCGAAGATACAGCAACTGAGAGCTCTGACAATAGTTCTTTTTCAAAGACAAAATTTCTAATACTGTCATCATTATGAGAATTTAAAGTGTACTTATGGCCATTGCTAGCATTTCCATAAGACCAAAATAATTTGATATGAAATACATCATTATTTTGTGAAGGCTTAAGGTCTAATATCAAAGTCGCTAATGGAGCTTTGGGGATTTCAATTGAATTATCCGTCGAAATTGCTTGAAAGCGACTTTGTATTTTGTTTAGATAAGTCTCTTCAAATGATTTCTTTTCACTTTTCGGAATTTTGATACTTTTCTTATTTAAAATATTTTCTTGTAAACCACTATCAACATTCGTATCAAGCTTATATATTTCTATATGAGAAATTTTGTCATTTATATCATAAGTATAAACAGTATTTGCATTTTTTCCCAGAAAGCCAAGTCCAGAAGTATTAACAATATAATCATTATGTTTTAATACAGTTTCAACTTCTAATGAATCATCACTTTTTGTTGTTACGTTAATTGACACGTGAGCTTTATCTTTATCAAGATTTATCTCATTTAATTTTGATGCATTAATTTTTGTATATAAACCAATACCTAATTTTCTCGCATCATCTAATAAATTAAATATTTGTGATGAACCAGCTTGGTCTAAAAGAATGTAGACCGTGTCATCATATACATATTCCCTGTCTGTATCAATACAAATATTTTTAAAGTCATTAAGCCATTCAAAATGTTTCGGATTTATTTCTCTTGCAACTATATTTCTAGTACTTATTGACTTCCAATTAAATTCAGTTGTTTTCCAACGATTTGTATCAGATAGATAAACTATTCTTACAGCTAATTGATTTCTCATTATTGCGGGAGTGCTATCGAATGAGAAAGATTGATTGGTACGTCGTTTTGTTCCTAGTACCTCAAATAATAATCCGACTTTTCTAAATGCAACTCTATTTATGTTTTGTGTTGAATTAAGCAAAGAATCAATTTCAGATTTCCATTCATCAGAAGTTGTATCTTGCATAATTTCATCAAGATCTATATCTTCGTCTAATAATGCCATATTCATTTTTGTTATTAGTTTCCTGCCCGCTAATAAAATTGAAACACAATGTTTACATTGGTACCCAACTGGACATTCACAGCTTGAATTGCCAATTTTTATATCTCCGTCATTAAAACTAAATTCTATTGAACATTGATATTTACTTTCACCGCTTCCAAAAACAGATCCATCAAGACATTTTTCTTTAGGATTCCATATGAAACTTTTAACAAAACCATTTTTTACATAGGATTTACCCCTATTGAAGCTCTGATGACTAGAAAATCTAATTAAAGCTTCGTCTTGTAAACCTTTTGGTATAAAAGTTGTAGATTGTATTTTTGTGGAGTTATGTAATGGAAATTTAGGCACAGCCTGGCATTATATCTTACTTTTTATAATAATCTTCAATACAGAGAGATCAATTGTTCAATCGTACTTTTCTACTATAGAAATGATTATGATTCTAAATTACAAAATGTTCAATCTCTTCTTGTAATGGTGTTGTAACAATTGGGCCAAGATCTGGGTGTATGAACATATCAATTTCTGAACGAATACCAAATTCTGGCAGGTAGATACCCGGCTCAATAGAAAAACCGATCATTGGTGTAACCTCACGTTCATCGTGTGTTTCAAAATTGTCGATATTGACACCGCGAGCATGTAAAAAATTACCTGGCCCCATTGAATGACCTGTACGATGCAAAAAATAGTCACCATAGCCTGCATCAGAAATCACTTTACGCGACACATCATCGACTTGATAGCCTTGAATACCTGAAGAGATATTTTCTTTAACAAAATTAATGGCAGCATTTCTAGCATCTCTTACAACATTAAAAACTTCAATAATCTTTGCAGGTATTTTATCACCAAAATAAGACATATAAGTTATATCTGAATATACACTCTTGCCTTCTTTTAAAATTGCCCATAAGTCAATTAGAAGTAAATTATCTTTTGTTATAACTGTATTATTAGGAGTGTCGGGATCATAATGTGGATTTCCATTATTTGGTGAGACAGCTACAATAGGCGGACTATATGTTTCTATACCATGACTCACAAATTCCTTAACTATATAATTTTGAACATCCATTTCAGTAATTTCAGTTCCATTAGTTAAAGAAGTTTTTACAAACTCTAAAGCTGATCGTAAACATTTTACTGTTTCTTCAACAGATTTAACGTGTCCTTCATAGTCTTCGAGTGTCCATGCACTTACTGTTTTTTGGAAAATGTCAGCACTCGATTCGACTTTTACATATTTGCGAATAACATCTAAAGTACCCCCATCGACTTGGGACATTGTTGGTATAGCGCAATTTTGAGAATATTCTGTTACAACGCAAGACAATGGGGATAAAATTCTATTGTACCAATCCAGAAGCTCTTTCCACGTTCTATAGTATTCAACTACAAAGTTCTTTTCGGCTGGCACAAAATGCGGTTTATCTATTATGTGAACAAAAGCTATAGGTTCACCATTAGTAGGTATAAATAATATTGCTCTTCGCGTCAAATGGAAACTACCATCTACTAAAACACTGAATATCTCGTTTGAACCGCGATAATCGGGCACAATCCATCCATCAACATTACTTTTTGTTAGTTCAGATTGAATTGCTCCAAGGTTCTTTAAATCGCTCATGTCTCACCTTTATATTTAATTTACATATATCTTAGAAGAATATAGCTTAAAATACTTTCCTATGACAGAATTTACTAAGCTCGACGAATTTCCTGAATTATATGCTAAATCCTTACGTCTTAGTAAAGGTATCCCGCGAGGCTTCGCTATTACTAAATATAGAGACGTTATCTTTTTACGTTCCTGCAATGATGAAGGTTCCCTTGGAATTTGGATAGCTAAAAATGAGAATAATATTGTTGAAAAATTATTAATTAATCCAAATGATGATAAGTTTTCTTCAGATAAAGAGGAAAGCCAAGAAGTAAAAGCTCTAAAAGAAAGATTGCGTGATACCAGTAGTGGAATATCTTCATTTCAATACAACGATGAGGAATCTTTAATTGTATTTTCTATTAATGGTTCGACTTATGTATATTCCTTAATCTCTAATAGCTATATTTCGACTTTCGAAAATATCTCTTTAAGTCTTCTGTCACCTAACGGGAGATATTTAGCTATCTGCGAAAATAACGCCGTAAAAATATATTCATATGAAGACAATAAGATAATTCACACTATAAAAAAAGACAATTTTGTTTGGGGTATCTCAGATTTTATTTCGATGGAGGAAATGTCAAGATATGTATCTTGCTGGTTTTCACCAGATTCGAAAACTTTTGTAAGTGTTGGACATAATCAAGATGAATTAACGACTACATCGATACAACCATCATTAGATGACGAAGCCAAAGAATATAAATATCCATTTGCAGGGTCTTTAAATCCGACCTTGATAATTAATATTTGTGAGCTTGGACAAGATGATGAGTTTTTTGATTTTAATGAGGAATACCTTATTAACGTAATATTTGATGATGAAAATAGTCCGTTAGCAATATCTCAAAATCGAGAACAAAACTATGTAACTATATATAAGATCGAAACCAATAAGAAACAGTATGAGTACGACGAAAAAAGGCAATTTGACATATTTTCGCATATACCAAAAGAACTAAGAAATAACTCTTGGTTACATTATATGATTGATCCCACTCAAGATAAACGTGTATTAGCAATTGATGAAAGTCCAATTATTGGTACTGCTGGTTTGGTTTCAGTTCTGGGATTCTCAAAGTCATATCTTTATTTTGAAGTTTTAGAAAATGGTTTTGATTTAGTCCTAAAACGCCTAGAAAGCAGATCTTTAAACGCTAGAGAAATATTAGAACACGATTTAACAGAAATTATTGTTAAGTCAGGAGCACCAACAACTCTAGCTTTATCGAGCAAACATGATGATTACGTTATTACATCCAGGAGCGATTCCAGCGTGTTTCCCGAGACAAAAATAATTGTTGACAATGCTTCAATGTTTAATATTTTTCAAGATAATAGTGCAATAGACTTTAATTTCGATGTTTCCTGTGAATATAAAACCTATTTCAATAATATTCATGGATTAATCATAAAACCTAAAAATATACCTGGACCGTTACCGTTAATTGTTCATTCTTATGGAGGTCCTTCTTCTTATAGTGGCGGACATTATCTTCGGTTTGCAATCAAGAATAAGTCCCGTCAGATATTTTCTCAATATTTAGCAGCATTAGGATTTATTGTTGTAGCAATAGATGGTGCCGGAACTCCTAGTAATTCCGTTAGTAAAGAAGATGAGAATATTGGCAATTTTTTTGATCCGCCTGTCAATGACCAAGTAAAAGTTGTTGAACAAATTATAAAAGACAATATTGATATTGATAAAAATAATATAGGGATTACAGGTTGGTCATTTGGTGGCTCACTAGCTGCTGGATGTATTAGTAAATGTCCAGATTTATTTAAAGCTGCAATTATTGGTGCAGAAGTTGCTGATTGGAGACTTTATGACACCCATTACACAGAAAAATACTTAGGAAATCCAAATTTTCAAAAAGATTATTACGATAAGTCGTCTTTACTAAATAAAACTTTTGATAAAAATTCTAAGATTCGTTTAGTGCATGGAAGATCAGACGACAATGTGCTTTTCGAAAACTCTTTACAACTACTAAACCATCTTGAATCATTTGGTGTAGACGTTGAATTTGACCCTATTGATGGCACAACTCATATGCCGGCAAAAGAAGATGTGATCAAGAAATTAGCAATTGATGATGTTAGTTTTTTTATCCGGAATTTGAAAACTAGTTAATTAAAAATAGAAGATCTGATAATTATTGATTACATAAGCTAAGCAAGAGTTAAGTAAGTATCCGATGGCTCTGCAGACAGAGTCTTAATCCTTTCTAGGATAATTTTCAAGGCACTATCCAATTCTTGAATTTCACATTCTAAAATATTTGCGGCATCTTCAAAATTATCGTCAATAAAATATAAATATAATGCTTCTAATTCTTTTGGTGAAATTATTTCATCTTTGATCAATACTTCAATTTGGGCTTTAGCATCACTTGAAAAATCGTTTCCAGGATCAGGTAAGAAACCATATAAACCTAAATCAGAATTACTGTATGTTTTGTCTAACGATATTGGGTGTACTACCTGTAGGAATTTGATATATTTTTCTATCGGAGGTATCGCTTTTTTTATAAATACATCAAAATCATCAGATAATGGGATTCTAACACTTTGGTATAAACACAATTTCATGGAATAGCCGGTATGTTCTTTTAGTTTTAATGCGCGATCTACATATATTCTAAATATACTTGGACTAATGTTCTGGTTCAATGCAGAAATTTTAATTGCACCGAGATAAGAATCATCAGGAAACACTTTGACTAGATCATTATACACTTTGATTTTTGCCAACAAATCACCTTCAGGGTCAGCACTTCTCAAAACCAAAAATTTAAGAACCGTCATATTAGTAAACGGATGAACATCATCAATATCAAAATACTTAGAAACCAAATAATCAAAAGTCTCAAACTTAGCCAACAAATCCCTTTCAGGATCAGCACTTCTCAAAACCAAAAACCTAATAACACCTATGCTAATTAGCGGATGCTTTGCGGCATCATCAATATCAAAATACTTAGAAACCAAATAATCAAAAGTCTCAAACTTAGACAACAAAACACCTTCAGGATCCGCATTTCTCAAAACCAAAGATTTAATCACAGTCAAATTAGCAAAAGGATGCCTAAGCACATCGTCAACATCAAGATATTTATCCACTAAAGAATCAAATATAGTACACTTAGCTTCAAGCTCACCAACAGGATCAGCACTAAATATAATCATATTCTTGATAACTGACTTAGAAACTAAACCATGAAGGGCAACACCTTTAAGGAAATACTTTTCCATCAGTAGCTCATATGTATGTGAATAACTTTCTAGAAATTCTCGGGGATTAACTCTTTTTATAATCGCAGTTCTTAGTTGTATAAAATGAAATTCTGAATATTCATTAAATATTGAAGAGATTTCTTCAGATGAAATTCTAAGAAGTAGCCGGTTGTATAAACTTGAAAGTTTACTTTCAGGTAAATTCATTCTTAATAGATTAAGTAAATCTTTATATTCACTGTATATATAAATTAAGAACATTTTATTTATATCAGTAGATTCTGGAATGTCCTTTTCAAATCTTTTAAAAGCGCTATATATAACTTTTACATTTTCTAACCAGACGGACTGGAATTTTTTATACCATTGGCTAGTTTCAAAACCACTGCTGTCCAAACCAAATAGCTCAATAAATAATTTAGATGCTTGAAGGTCATCGGCTAACATTTCGTCTGCAAGATCAAAAATTTTATCTAATTGTGGGTTACTAATTTTGTGTATTTTCTTAACACCTATAAGCGATTCAAAGTCACTTATCATAGTTTCTAACTGAACAATATCAGTTTGAGTTTCCATACAACACTAAATCCTAAATATACCTTAAATCAATACAAATGGTAAGTTTAGCGTATATTCAATTTATTGACAATATGAATTGAATTAACCTTTAGATAAGGCCTCTATAGCTTGGGCGGCCAAAAGATAGCTATTTATTTTAAAACCAGCGATAACTCCATCGACAGCAGGTGAAATAACTGATGTACGTCTAAATTCTTCACGAGCATAGGGATTAGAAAGATGAACTTCGACCTTGATACCATCGAATAACTCCAATGCATCTCTAATTGCATGTGAATAATGTGAATAGGCGCCAGCATTAATAATAATCGCATCTTGATTATTACGGGCATCGTGAATGGTATTGATTAAGGCACCTTCATCATTGCTTTGGAAATCTGAAACATTTTCATTAGGCATAGCTTTCTTAACAACATTGATACAATCTTGTAATGTTGCTGTACCATAAATTTCGGGGTCTCGACTACCCAATAAATTCAAATTTGGTCCTGTTATAACTAAAACACGCATAGGTTAATTCTCTCATATTTACCTATAGCATTCATGGAATTAAACAATAAATCTATCAAGCGCTTCTATAACAATATTTTTGTCAACATCTTGAGTCAATTCAACGCCACCACCCGGCAGGAAAAGTACAAGATTGAGTAATCCGTCAGACTTTTTATCTGAATACATGTAATCGACCATTTTTAGTGCACCAATTTCTTTTGCTTGTGCTAGAACAGTTAAACCCAATCCTAAAATATCG
>ERZ724508.167-NODE-167-length-47410-cov-4.830134_pt1 | contig 47410 bp, 62 predicted proteins | sample MGYA00376041_ERZ724508 | MGnify/ENA primary metagenome ERZ724508 (study PRJEB28724, sample SAMN07190887) | wastewater metagenome | isolation source: effluent of sewage treatment plant in Hong Hong | place: USA: Christiansburg, Virginia | collected 2016-03-01 ...
AACGGATTCAATCCAATGAAGAAAGTCTCTCCGTCGTCACTTACTCGTCCATTTTCCACATCATCAAGAACGGCGACCATTCGGCACGCAGTGTTATTGTAGTGGGAGATTACGTTAGTTCCTTTAAGCAGTCCACCCAAAGATCCTGCCAGCGAAACTATCGTAGCTACCACAAGTATGTAACTGGTCCATTTAAGTTCGATCCTAGTGTACATTTCCTTGTGCTTTTTTCTGCAGCATTCACAAGCCGGATGCTTTTCTTACTTACGAAAAAAAGTACATGGGCAGGCACAACAGCAGCAGAGACAGGGCCAGAGTAATAGCAGCACCGCTAGGCATATCCCATGTGGCAATGCAAACACTAATAGCGGTGTCATGTCTTGAAGCTGCACTATTGAACTGTTCATTTGATTCTCAACGATCTTCTGAACGAAGGCGCCACTGCGATAGTTCTGCTGCTTACCTGCTGAACTGAGATTTGTAGTAGTTCAGGAGCGTCTCACCAGTTGACTTGTCTTCAGTGGAGATATTGAAACATCCAAGGCACATGTTACTACGATAGCTGTTGCGAGAGGTCGCTACCGCAGTGTTGTTAATGTTCAGGCCCACTTGCTGACAACTACCGAAGAAGAGGAGGAGGAGGGCCAGCAGAAAGCTCAACGAATTCATGCTATCAATGCTATAATCATTCCATCGCCATCAGAACAGGGTACAGTTGCATTCGTCTCGCTTCTCGGTCGAAGTATTGTACTGGCCGGGTTGTGTCAATGGGGGAATCTCGTTGGGCTGTGGCTGGAGAGGGGTCTTAGGCTGAGATGGCTTCTAGCCTACTGTCTCATTATGGTTTGTGGTCGCGCCATTTGAGGTATTTGGGGGATACTCTTAAGTAACGATCGGTGTCTGGATGGCGCGAAGGAACTTTGGCTGGGAGCTTCGGAGGTCTTGGATAATCTTATGTCCTTCGCTGGCAGCGAGAGAGTAAATCGACTCTTTTCGTGCAAGCTATATTGAGAAGAAATTGTACGCTTTGGTCGACGTCCTCCAACGTCTCGATATATTTGTCGCTGAGATCAATACGCTCCTTAGTCGCATTGGACTTGAGAACGCATTTTTGTGCCAACTCTTCCTTCGATCGGGTATCCACTTGTTTCTGATTTAAGTGTAAGGTTTACCAGTTCGATGTTCTTCTCTTCTTGAGCCAGCTCCTTTGTGAGTTCGTTGCCCATCATTACAAGGTCACCAATCTTGACAAGCTTCTTCACTTCCTCCTTGACACTGGCCAAGTCGGGATGGTCGATATATTTCTGCCTGTTCTTCAAAAGAGCTTCTGTTGAGACCCTCTCCTCTTCCTTCATCTCAGCTGCGCTAATCTTGCCGATCCTCTCCTTGAAATCATGTCCCTTGTCCTCTTTGAACACTTGTTCATTGAAATTTTCCCAATAGTACTTGCTGACTGGTTCCTTGTAAAAGGTGACAATAATCCATTTGAATAGTTCATGCGACTCGCTTTTCCTTTCCTCCATTTCAAGCTTTTCTTAATAGAACCCACAGTACTGAATAGTTCGGTGTTGATGGTATTGGCAATGCCCACTCGCTCCTTACAGAGCTCCAGATATTTCTTCTTGATGCCCAGAATCTTGGCGTCGTCGATAGCCCTTCCTTTCTTCGCTTCCTGGATTGCTCGTTCCTGCTGTTATCGCTCCAGGTTGAGTTTGGCCATTTCGTCTTCCAACTGGGTAAAAGCCGAGCTACCTCCCGATGTTTCTGTATTGCGACGGTCTTGTAGTTGTAAATCATAGCCCTCATCTCCTTGATTTGGTGCTAGTAGCTACGCAGTCGTTCAGCCTAAATCGAAAACGACAGTACTTCCGTCAGGAAGATCTAACTATCTGTCCGAAGCTTGTCATTCTCGAAGTCCTTGTAGGCCTTGAGAGGGTTTTGGGCGTTTGAGGTCGTCGACATAGCTTTTAGAGGTTCGTTCAGAATGACAGTCTCACTCATTTGAATAATGCTTTGGAAAAAATACAATGTGGCAACAGGTGACAGCAATAAAGGATTTTTTCCACTGAAATTACTGACGCAATCACACGATAACAGTATATGGAAATCATTGGAAGGGTGATTCTACGATCCTTCAGTTACGGAACCTTCCTTGCTCAAATAAATTTTCTAAATATAATTTTGCGCTTGGTATTACGCACTGTTCAAATCAGGCCGTTAGTGCGGTTCTTTTTATGCCTTTGTCTTGCAGTATGCGGCAATCTTCTACTTCCGTCTTGGAGGGTCGTTGATATGCCGCTTTCTGCAGTATTGCATATAATTAATTCAATGGGGAATTAGCACACGACGGTTGGGGACACTGCGGTCTCTGACCCATCTTTTCTTGAAGGACTCGAACGGATTGGTGGAATGGGCACCTATCAGCTCTGGAAGCGTCTATCCAGCGGTGAGGAATATGAACAGTACAACATCTACTCCGGGCAGGGATCTCGCTTGGAAAGCGACCGACAGATTTACCAGTTCCGGAAGAAGCAATGTCTCAACCTAGTGGCAGTGGAGCACGTGGACATCGTTACCAACCCATACTCATGTCCAGGCTACCAACAGTTAAGAGTATTTACGGAGCGCATTCCACTTCGACTGAAAGATCTACAACACCTTCCACTGCGTTACGCAATCTACATCATCAAGGAAGCATTGGTCGGCTTCAAAGTTATCCTCAGCCACTTCGGCTACATCCCCATCAACGACAACCTGATTGGTTTCAGCAGCACCAGCAAAGTCAAGGTATGGGTCAATCCCAACTTCGGCACCAACGAACCACATTCGTGCTTCAAAGTGAAGGAGGGACTGAGAAGTGACTAGTTCAACATGCTCAGCCAGCTCTTCGAAACCGTAGAAACACATGTGGTGCAGGCCCCCTAACTGGAGATGTTCAAGGCTGCTCGACTTCTCATGCGAGATGCCCTCGACTTCCAATCAGCAGGCATTTTCCTTGCTAACTTTTGTATAGAACAGCGGATTATGCTGCCACAGAAATTCGAAATTTCCATGATTGCTCACAACATAAAACCTCACTTCGAAAGGGAAGATTCGGTGGCCAGGCAAACCTCTCGCATAAAAACATATTCAGACGCCTCTTGCATTTCAAGTTCCAAGGGAGGTTTCACCGGCCAACAGCTGAACTTCAGGTCCTCAATTAAGAAGCTTCCTGTGAATCAGATGAGCATTGGGTCGCAAGATAGCAACTCACAAGGAAGATTAACTTTTCGGAAGAAGGTCTCATCGAGTCAGCCCAAGATGAAATTTCAAGCGTTTAAGAGTCCAAAACACCACGAGCCACCCAAACTTCACTTCACAGCAAAGAAGGCACTGAACAACAAGGAGAAACTGAACTCAGTCGAGAAGTTTGAACTACCCAACAACGACTCCCAAAATGACACCTCTTCAAAATCCAAGAATATTGAGCAACTTTTGATCAAATTCACGCCGGAAACTCCAACGAATGCCAAACATTTAGCCAACAGGCTGTCGGGAAAGGACAGAGGGGTCGAAGTCGATGTTCGGATGAGTTCTGAAAATAGGGTAAGGAAGCCTGGTTTCTTCGCAAACCAAAGCGCAGCTCGGAATTCAACTTAAATGGGTGATTTCTTTGATGAGGGGAACCGTAAGCGTAACAAGCCTCTTACTTCCAGTTGCCAGCCAACACTTGAGCTACTAAAAAACTCCACAGGAGCTCTGTGTCATTCGGGTTTGCCAGCCTATCACCACACCTCCATCGACAACCACCGGAGGGCAGGTGGGTTAGCGAGCCCATCGATGGGCAACCGCCAGAAACTGACAAATTCTATAATGATGCCTGAAGGCAGTATGCCAGCAGTTCCATTCATCCATGTCATCAACCCAGACGGCGATGTTGCTAAAAAACAAAGTTAAGACTCTGATTGCCAAGTAACTAACATCTACAACAGCAACAACTCCATCAATCCGAGCCTGGTCTCTCGTAACGAAAGGAGCAATGACCTGAGTTCCTTCAAAACGAATAAGTTCGAGGATAAAATTCTTTCGTCTTTCGTCGCCGAACCTCATCCTTCCAAGAAGGTGTCTTTGCACGATGTCAAGAACGTCATGGAGAGCATCCTTCAGGAGAGTCCCCGCAATCACCAAAGTCCCAACAGGCATTGGGAGCTGGACAGGTTTTCGAGTGAGCCTCGAGTTTCCAAGTACAGCCTGTTCAACGAAAAGGAAGTATTTGTTTCGCAGATAATCAAAGATGAAAAATCGCCAGTCAAATCACCAAAAGGTTTGCCGAGCAATCAAAAGTCTAACCTCCTTCAAGTATTTCCAGTGCCTCTGTAAAACCAACCAGACTCCCCCTGCCTTCAAAATTTCTTTGCTGAAAACAAGCTCGACTACGAGAAGTACAAACTCATTATGATGAACCGCGGACAGAAGAATTAGCTGAAACAAAGCATCACCTATGAAGAGCTAGGTCGTGTCTGCGATAAAAGCAGAATCATGGACCGCGATAACACTCCGATGCAACTTGACCGTTACGCCAAGCGGGACGTCACTAAGAGCATGACGATCGATGAACAGATGTTCCAGCAGTCCCTTGAGACTCAAGCCAAGATGCTCTCCTCCATCATAGTTCCCTACTCCATCGAAGAAATTCAAGAACACTAAGCCGAGGCCTTCGGCAACTGACTTCGCTTCGTTGATAGTTTACTGAAGTTGGTGTTTGTTAGAGCTTACTGGATACCAGTTGGCGTTTCCTTGCAGCCTAGGATAATAAAATTATACAATTATCATCGATAATGAGCAAAGCAGAGGATAACTCACGAATCAAGGTTATCGTCAGGTTCAGGCCGATCAACGAGAAAGAGCTCTTTAGTGGTGGCACTATGTGCATGGATCTGCTTGATACCAAGACGTATAGCGGATGAAAAACGCAGAATTAAGCACCGCGATCCCAGCAACCTCGGCAACAGCCTTAGCTTTACATTCGACCACATCTTCGGCATTGATTCCACTCAGAAGGAAATCTACGGTGAGGTTGGGCAGGGTCTCGTCGGTAAGCGGTTAGATTAAATCTCAGATGCTGTCTTTGAAGGCATTAACGGAACCATGTTCGCATATGGCCAGACTTCATCAGGGAAGACCCATACGTGTCTTGGTCCCAGCTTGGATGATGAAGATTAGCGAGGTATAATTCCACGCATCGTTGACGACATCTTTCAGAAAATCGTGGAATCCCCTTCGGAGATCTAGTTCCGCATCAAAGTACAGAACGCCGTCGATGTAGTTAAGCATCATCGAGATCTACATGGAACGAATCAGAGACTTACTGGACCCATCAAAACCAGACATGAAAGTTCGTGAAAGCAAAACTCGGGGCGTGTACATTCAAGGAGTGACGGAGGTTTATGTCAGTAGTGCACAAGAAGTGATGAGGTGGCTCAAAATTGGGACTAACAGTCGAACTTTGGAGCAAACAAACATGAATTAGATGTCGTCGAGATCTCACATGGTATTTACGCTGACCCTGTACCAAAACAACACCAACGATATGAGTGCTCGAACTGCCAAGCTGACTTTGATCGACCTAGCCGGAAGTGAGAAGGTTTGCAAGAGCGGCGTTGAAGGGAAACTTCTGGATGAGGCAAAACAGATCAACAAAAGTCTCTCAGCGTTGGGAAACGTTATCAACGCCCTCACAGAAGCAAAAATTGGGCATATTCCATACAGGGACTCGAAGTTAACCAGAATTCTTCAAGAAAGTCTAGGTGGGAACGCAAAAACAAATTTAATTCTAAACTGCTCGCCATGCTCAATTCAGGAATCCGAGACGATCAGTACACTCCGGTTTGGAACTAGGGCGAAGACAATCAAAAATCGACCAAAGATCAATCGGGAGTACACCGTTGCATAGCTTATTCTGCTACTCGAAAAGGCATAACGCAAGATTCTGGATCAAGACAGACTGCTTCGAGAATTGTTCTCGAAGTGCAAATCTCAAACCGAGCGAGAGAACTTTTTATCGATGGCTGATGGTCTTGATCTTGGAGGTTTGATAGGAGTTCCAGTGGATAAATAGCTGAGCTGCCAACCCATAAAGGAAGAAGACAATCGTTCAGAGTCACTCACAGATGAGGACGAGCCGACAGAGAAAAATGATGCCTAACCATTTACGAGAGCAAACATCTATCGAGAAGATCTACTGAAAGCCCTTGAGCAGTAGAAGAACGAGAAGACTGTGATATCGAGGAACCTCGAAGCCTTGAAGCTGAAGTTCGACAAGATGCAACTGCAATGCTTCGATATGAAGTCATCGGTGAATATGCTTGAAAAAGAAAATCAGATGTTTGCTGAGGCATCAGTGAAGCGAGAGCTGTAAAACCGTGACCTTCAGGATCGCATTCACGAGCTGGAGGATACTGTGGGGATCTACAATGAGGGTCTGAAGAACATGATGGAGTCGGCTGACTCAATGAAAAGAGATGCCAAACGAATGAACCTGTCCTCATCAGTAAATTTACCACTAAAGCAGAATCTGTCGTCAGTGATGAAAAAGATTAACTTGACGACTGAGCAGAAGCTGAAGTCGAACAGGTCAACTACGAGCCAACAAGATATTTTAAGCGAGGCGCCTTCAAACGGTTCAGAGATGAAGCAAACCTGCTCACTGCAAGAGATAGGAGGCTTCGAGAACGAAGAAGGGGGGCTACATTTTGAAGGAAATTCTTAGCTAAGCAAAAAATGTGCTTTTCTTTCGCAGGAAGTTTCCCGGCTTGAAGCGGAAAAGTAAAAGATTTGGATATGGCAGGCAGTCCCTCGAGAAGATTATACACTTGGAGGAGCATACCAAAGCCAAACGAATTCTGGCTCTCTAAAACTACTTGGTCGATATGAGCACAGACTTTTATCTGATGAAGGGACAGGAGTATCGTTGGAAGACTGATCACAGCGTTTATGAGTACTGCCAATGTTACGTAGAAACCAACTGAAGAGACGAGGATAGCGAATCCACTACCTCGAGCGAGAGCTTTAGAAAGCAAAAGAAAACCTTTACTTACTTAAAGTCAAATACGATGAGCTAGCCATCAGCAAATCAAAGGACAGTGACCTGTCAGACCTGAACATCGATTTTACTTAGCTGTACCCCCACACTGAGGCCAAGAAGGAGCTGAATATTGTGAAGGTGCTAAAATCGTCGACCCAAAAGATCAGCTCAATGATGTCGAAGAAGCTGGTGAGGACGGAAGAGCACATTGAATGACTGTCTTTGTTAATTTATATTTGCGACCACAGTCGTACTGATGTCTAAGGCTCCCGACAAAGGGTCTTTTCCTCTTGATCATTTTCATGAATGCGACGACGAAGCAAACAAATACAACGAGTGCATTACCATACACGAACTAATGCCCAAGCGTTGCAGAGAGGCCCAGATAAACTACCTCAACTGCAGAATGAAAAGTGGGCTTATGGACCAGGAGGACATGACTAAACTCGGCTTTCTGTAATAAAACTCATGGGACAACGAGGAAGCCGAAAAGAAGATGCTGTTCGAGCGAATAAACCAGCAGAAGCAGGCAGCATGGGAGGCCGCACTCAAGAACGCCCAAAAAAACCGAAAGAAAAAAGAAGCCTAACCGACGCTTCCCTAGTGACTTCCCAACAGACGAAGTTTCATTGTCGGGTCGAATATGACAATATTAAGGCATAGAATATGGAATGTTCTTGTTGTTCGTCGGTTGTATTGCGTAGGCACCAGTAGTGACTCACTGCAAGTCTTGAGAGACAGTTTGCTTCGGAGGTCTGCAGTCATTTCCCAAGTTGACTAGTGAAACTGTTTTTAATAGGTTGGCAGCTGTTCCTGAATCCAAATATCGGCAAACGATGTGCACAGCATCACCAACATTGTGGATGGGCGAGATACACGAGAGCTTATCGACTGCCAGTGCAATACGAACGTGGATGCTGCTTGAGCGTAGTTAAAGCGCAGAATGCGAGTTTGATTTCTTTATTGTTTCGCCGGGAGACCCCGATATTAATTACACACTGGCCACCTGCCAATAATTTTAATAAAACCCTGTTGCCGAACTATCTCTGTCTTTATTTACTGATATGTCGGTGTATTAGAACCCCTATTTGTCTCGGCCGCAGAAAATTCTATTAAACAGACTGAAATTTGGCTGTCTACATTATAATTTTTATGATTCTTGCGTGCCTCACGCTAGTCAGTGCCCTCATCTGCACACTGTCCCAACCAGCATCACTTAACCTCAATAAGCCGACCAGGTCTCAGCAGTAACGTCACCCAATCCGTGAAGGTTTCGTCGGCTAGGGAGGACACCTTGTGGCCTCAACGATTGGTTTGCGTCGCAACGAACAGATAATATACGGACAGTCATAAAATCAAGATAGAAATATTCTGGCAGCAACCGAAACAATCACTGACCTCGCACCACTGGAGCTAAAGGGGTCTCACGAACTCTTGGTAGCAAGGAGGTTGTTGGTTAGTACCGCTGGCGCCACTATTGGTAATGCTATTGCTGTAAGCATAAATAAACAGCAGCCAGTCGATGCACCTGCGTCAGAAACACCAGCGATCCCCACGATAGCAACTTCTAACCCCTCGAACGGTACAGCAGCTGTTGTGGATATAAACTCTTTCTTCGCTGACCTCCCTGCTTTTCAACCCAAGCATGGCGGATATCAACCCAATTACAAATAAGCAGCATCAAAACCATTGCCCAATCCAACAGCTGCTCTCCCCACACAAACCATACAACTTGGCGACACCACGAGTAATCGCAAGATAAGTGTGATGCTGGTTTCTCCCACAGCACCGCCCCAAACACTTTCAACTTCCACAGCTAACAACGACTTTACCTCAGCGATAAATTTAATAGTAGTCAACTGCGAGGTTTATGATCGGAATGGGCAATGTAAGCTCTGCTCGACAAAGTATATCCTCAAAAACGGGCAGTGCATGGATGTTTCTAATAAGCCAACTCAAATGTGTAGCTATCATGATGGCTATCTGTACGATTCCAGCGGGAAATGTGCTCTCATCGATCCCAACTGTATCCTTGCGACTCTCGACGGTTTTTGCTCTATGTGCGCAGCCTATTATCAGCTGTCCAACGGGGTATGCTTCACACGTGATCTAAGTGCATGCTCCCATTATGATCAGGGATTCTGTCAGGGCTGCATTCAGAACTTTAGCCTCAATGATAGGGGTCAATGCGTCGGATACAACAAAAACTGCCTTACCTACAACTCTTCAGGAGATTGTCTTACCTGCGGCAAAAGCAGTCGCCTAGTGAATGGAAGATGCGAACCTATTAAAATTGGCGACTTGTGCTTGGTGAAGAAGAATGATGTTTGCACCCGCTGCATGCCCTATGCCGCTTTGAATGAGAACAAAACCTGTGTGTATAACGATTCCAACTGCAAGCGAGTCGACGATATGGGATTCTGCAGTTTCTGTAAGTCCGGATTTCTGCTTCTCGATAGGCAGTGTGTACAAGTGCGTCCCATGCTGTTCAGGAACTGGGATGCTAATTGCTTTGCTTGGAGTGATACGCTCTGCACTGAATGCAATCCTGGGTATTGGCTCACCGATGATTCTTTCTGCCAGTTCATTGATAAATGCTCGGTTACAAATGCCACTACTGGCTAATGCACTGCATGCTTCGATGGCTCGCTACTCCTAAAGGGCAAGTGCCTCAAAGATCCAAACTTCATCGTGAACTGCAAAACGTACAACCCCGATAAAACGAAATGTGTCGAATGTCAAACAACCTTCATTGTTGATCTCAATGGAGGCTGCGCTGGCTCTAGGTGATCACGTGTTTTTCTTGATTCTTGAGTTTGGAGATATATAATACTCGATATGAAGTTGCTGTGCATCGCAGCTCTCGTTGTTGCCGTGCTCTGCCAGAGTAGCGTCTATATCGATGACTTTGGTGCTGTCGCAGGTAGCGATACCGTGGAGGCACAGTTCGCCAACCAGCGTGCACTCATGAAGGCCATAGCAGCCGCAAATGCTAGTTCATCCACATAACGAAGAGTCGTTATTCCCAAGAAGACCTACTATTTCATGCCTGTTCATACTGAACATGTGCACAACCTCTCCCTTCTGATTCTCGGTAAGGTGATTGCTTCCAAGAACGTGAGAAACTGGCCATACAAGGTGCCCAACCAGGAGTACTGGGAATTCCTATCCTTCCACTATTGCGACAACCTTACTATCAGTGGAGGAGGTAAGATTGATGGTCGAGGTTACCACTGGTGGATCCTCTGTCTGCTGAACTACAAGAAGTACCTACCAAACGAGAGCGCAAGGCCACATATGATGCACTTCTACAGATGCCGCAACACTGTCATCCACGACCTTGTTCTGAAGAATTCTGCACAGTTCCACATCAAGATGGATGATTGCAACAAAGCTGAAATCTACAACCTGGACATCAAGGTCAACACCACTGCACAGATTAACCTGCTCAAGCATTTCTCGTTGGAGGGAGTTATTCCGATGTTCCCATTCAACACCGATGGCATTGACCCTCACGGATCGAACATGCATATCTACAACCTTAATGTGCAGAATTGGGATGATGTGGTGGTACCCAAACCAGGCAGCCGTAGCGATATGTACGATTACTGCACACAAAATTATCTCGTGGAGAACTGTACTGTCGTACTAGGGGTCGGCATGACGATCGGGAGTATCTCGCCATCGGATGACGAGAACTGCATTCAGAACGTTACCTTCCGGAACATCCACATGAAGGATCCTTTGAAAGGCATCTATATAAAGGCGAACCCTGGGGATACAGGGCACGCAATAGTATCCAACATCGTTTACGAAAACATTACAATGCTCGGACCCAAATGGTGGGCAGTATACATCGGTCCACAACAAATGAAGGAACCCGATGGGGATGGACCCGGTTGTATGCTATATCCGTTCGATCCAAAGGGGACCTGCATTACCCAGCCACTCGTTACGTTCCAAAACATCACGCTGAGAAACATAGCTATTAGCAACAGCTGGCTGTACCCGATTACAATCCGATGCAATGTGTCCAACCCGTGCCGTCATTTTGTCTTTGAGAACGTGACCACAGACAAATGGTATGTTGGCCAGAAGGAAACTGGAGTTGTTTGTGAATACGTTACTGGTGTCCAGCGAAACAACAAACCAACAATCCCTTGTTTCTACGATGGATTAGACCAGTAGGTGGATAATTCTGATAACTTACAGACTCATTAGATTGGAGTCCCCACTGCAGAAAAACTCTGGGTAGAACTCTTCGATGCTGCTCGCCGCAATCCATACCACGATGATGATTCCGACGACTTTACGGAGTACCAATTCATCGATCAATGATTCTTTCAGAGTTAGACATTTATTATTTCTGATGGAGCCATCCTCTACATCAAGCGAGCTCGTCGATCGACCGGCCAAGCAAAAGAAGTCTCATCAGTTCAAGGCACTGTTCTTGAAGAGCGCAACTCTGCAATCCAAGCAGCTGGGAACCAATATCTGTCAGATATTAACACCCATCATCTGTCTACTCTTCACCTACCTCATCAAGGTCATTGCCGAGAAAAACCTCAACATCTCTCAGGACCAAATCACCTTTGGCATTCCCCTAAACTTCCCTGTCATGGCTTTCCCCTAAATCCAAGAGCGTATCAAAATCGACTGCCTCCAGTGGTACGAATTCCAATCTAACGAGAAGGATAAGTAAGTATCTTGGTTTATGAAGGGGTTTCATTGGGGAGAAGACTGGATTGTTCGGATCCACATCGTCGGGTTTACTTGGCAACACCAAGATCATTAATGATAGTCGTTGCTCCTTCAACAATTCTGGCTACAAGAATGTCCGAACCGTGGATCTAAATGTCACCACCCCTTTTTTCCGCATTTCGGTAAAGAAGCGTTCTATTCAGAATAGTTCATCTGCGAACCAAGACGTCGCCGACCGCATCACCTTTATAAATGAGAATGAGTACAAGTATACTCTGGATGTAATGCCTGACGGAACTGTTATCTTTGAGGAGGCTAACGAGAACAAGCTGTCAGCTGTAATACAAATCAATGACTGCCGAACATTCCAATACCATCGAACCAACGGACTCACAGCGATAAGAATGAGGGAGAATAATACAAGCCCCTGGCAAGGGTTCATTACTGTTCCTGAGGGGCAGCTAAGTTTCGTGGACCTCCTAAATGCTGCCTACATCAAAACGGTTACGAATGGTGAGATAGATTTGTACACCGGAATTGTGTATATGCCACCCACTGGCGACGGCAACATCCTTGTGAATAGCATCATCAATCTGGTTGGAGCAACGATCTTCCCGCTGGCCCTCAGCCTTCTTTTCCCAGTGTTCCTGTACGCTATAGTACTTGAGAAAGAGGAGCGCCTGATTCAAATGATGAAGATGAACGGAATGAGCATGAAGAACTACTGGCTTGTTAGTTTCCTCTTCAACCTGTTCCTCAGTTTCCTCACCAACGCCATTTTCTACTTGTTTGGCTACTTTGTAGTTAGGAATAGCTTCTTCAGGTAAACCCCTTTTCCTATTATGGCGGTAGTGCTGTTTGGGTGGATGTTGGCCCAAATTGGCATGGCTACCTTCTTCCAAACCTTCCTGAGTAACTCAAGATCAGCCAATATCATAGGCTACCTGTTATCAATCTGGACCTCCCTCATTGGGGTGAGTCTTAATGTGGGAGTGTATCAGTTTCCGACTGAACTGCCTTATGGAATGAGGATGTACGCTCCGTTCGGATTTGGGAGGATCTTTTATATTATGCTCATCAAGTGCTCGACGAATTAATGCCTGAATTCCTTTTCGGCCATTCCGAAAGAAATGAAGGACTGCATTGCCTACCTTTACATCTGCTTTGTGGTGTTCCAATTGCTTGGTATGTACCTTCACGAGGTCATTCCACAATAGTTCGGAGTGGCAAAATCTTTGCTGTACCCCTACCATTCCTTCAAGCGATTTTTGCAGAGGAGATTGAGAAAAAGAGGAGATGATTCCGACAAGGTTAAGGACGACTTTGAGTTGAGAAAGTATATCGGTGAGGAGGATGAAGACTAAGATTCTCGACACGAAAGAGTTGAAGTGAGTCGATTCCAAGATTACTTTTCCAAATATCCCCTCGTTTGCAATAACCTTCGTAAGCTCTACAAAAAGGAAGGAAGAAAGCAACCGTTCGCTGCTGTTCGAAGCTTCAACCTGATCATCTAACCAAACCAAATCTTTGGACTTCTCGGTCCAAATGGAGCAGGAAAGACCACTCTCATATCCCTAATTACAGGAATGTTTGAACCCAACAATGGAAATGCCTGGGTAGGAGGGTACAGCATCATTGACGAAATCGAGAAGGTCCATTTAGAAATGGGAGTATGCCCCCAATTCGATCTTCTATGGCCCGAATTGACTGTTGAATAGCACTTGTATTTCTATGCTCGACTCAAAGGAGCCAGCCGAAAAGAAGAAAAGCTCAAGGTTGAAGAGGCTATTAAGGAAGTCAATCTGTAGAAGTTTAGCAAGTTCAAGACAACCCAACTCTCTGGAGGTATGAAGAGAAGGCTTTCAGTTGCCATCAGTTTGGTTGGTACACCTCGAATTGTGTTTTTGGATGAACCGACAACTGGTCTAGATCCTGATAACCGAAGGCAGTTGTGGACTGTTCTAGCAAAATGCCGCGAAAAGCGAGCGATGTTCCTCACAACTCACATGATGGACGAAGCTGATACCCTTTGCAACCGTATCGGTATCATCACTAACGGTGTGCTTAGGACAGTTGCCAACCAAATTAAACTCCGAAAGAAGTATGGAGGCGGTTACCGACTTGATATCAATCTTTCTCGAGATGATTTAAGGCTCAGGTAGTCAATATTGGAACAAACACCAGACATTAACGGTGGATAGGATCAAATTGGATTATCTGAGGAACAGATCAATAAGCAAGAAGAGGAGGACTTGCGACTAGAAATGAAGCGCTAAGCCGAGATGAAAGACAAGTCTGAGAAGCTCATGACTTTTATTCGAAACAATTTCGAACAGTCTCGGCTGGCAAAGGTCTTCAATGGTAACTTCATCTTCCAGCTTGGTCAAAACGTCATGGTTTCGGAGGTCTTCGAGATCCTGGAGCGTCACAAAAGGTAGCTTAAAATCGCTCATTGGGGAGTAATCAATAGCAGCCTGGAGGATGTATTTATGGCGGTGGTGCTCAAGTTTGACAGAGAGGAGCTTATCAATGAGCAAGAGGAGGAGATCGGGGCCAAATCCCAGTTGTCTGAGTCAGGAGGGGTCAGCGTTGACTCAAGAAGAAAAGGGAGAGAAAGTGTGATGTCGACTTGAATGTCAATTGTGATCATAGTAGGAACGAACTCCATTCATTAGGTTAGTCGAGGGGTAAGATGGGACTATAATAATAACACCCACATCCCTCTTCTGAACAAGTTTGTGCTCAGCATTCTCCTGCTCCTGTTGTGTTTGGTGTCATCCAAGGACTGCAGCAGTGCTCTCGAAGTCAAGTGTGTGGATGATATCCGTGCAGGTATACCTTGATTAATGCCTTAGGCTTCTAAGTCTGCCAATAAGCTGAAAAGGAGAAGGGTTCAGACACGGATGCTGACCTAAGCTGCATCAAATACTTCCATAACGTCTCTGTGGACTGCTGGCCATGCATCTGCTACATTGCCAAAAACGACAACATCAAGGTCAAGGTATGCTGAAACGATCTCACCTATAAAATCGATAAAGTATCAAAGTTGTATTGCGTATTATTGAATGCAACTGAAGTATCATCATCAACAACAAATATAGCTGGAACTCCGCAGATTTAGTTATCATTAATTCTCCCAATAAAATCCCGAATGGCTCGAGTTCTCATTTCTGGAAGAGCAAGACCCCCCGCTGACGACTCAAATGAAATGCGCAAGGCCATGGATCAAATGGAAAAGGACGCTGAAGAAAAGCTTAAGAAAGAACGGGAGAACATGGAAAGAAAATTGGCAGAGGAGGCAGAGCAAAGGAGAAAAGACGACGAGGCGAAGCTGTAGGCTGAAAAGCAAAGACTCGAGGAGGAAGCTAGAAAGCGGGCTGTGGAAGCCGCCAAGAAACTTGAGGACGAGCGACTTGCCAAAGAGAAGATACTCGAGGAAGCGAATCGGAAAGCGCATTAGGAGGCGGAAAACAAACGAAAGGAAGCTGAAAGGATAGCATAGGAGTTGTAGAACAAGAAACGGGAGTTCGAGTAGTCGTAACGATTAAGAAAGGAAGCGGAGAAGAAGATCTAGGAGGAGAAGTTCCGTATTCAAAAGGAAAAGGAGGAACAGGAAATGGCACTAGCCCTGGAAAAGAAGAAGGCTGAGGAGTTATAGAAGGCACGGGCAGAGCAGGAACGGCAAATGAAGGAGGAGGCTCAAAGAGCCGAGGAGTAAAAGAAACGACTTCAGTAATTGTATGAACAACAACAAGCTGAGATAGAAAGACAAAAGAAACAGCAGGAAGCGTAGCTAGAGAGACAAAGACAGGAAGCAATTCAAGCGCAGAAGGATTTGGAGGAAAAGCTGCAAAGGGAAAAATAAGAAAAGGAAAGACAGTTAGCAGAAGCTGCTCGACTTGTCGAAGAACAGCGAAGGCAGGCTGAGATATTAGAAAATGCCCGCAAGTAAGCTGAACTTCGTGCTCAAGAATAGGCTGAACGGCAAGAAAGAGAAAGAAAAGAACAATAAGAAAACATACTTCGTCGTCAAAGGGAAATGGAAGAGGCTGCTGAACGAGCCGATGAAGAAATGAGAAAACAAAAAGAATAGGAGCTTAGACAAGCAAAAATTGCTCAAGAATAGCAGGAGAGAAATCGACAGGAAACAGAAAGAAAACGTATTGAAGAGCAAGAAAGGATGAACCGAGAGCGTTAGGAGGCAGAGAGAGTACTCAACGAAGCGAAGCTGGCTGCTGAAGCAGAGAGAAAGCGGTTGGAGACGTAGATGAACGAAAGGCTCTTAGCGGCTCAGAAAGAGAAAGAACTAATTCAGCAGTAAGCTGATAGAATCAAGAAATAGAACTAAGATAAAGCAAAGGCAGCTGCAGAAGAACTCGAAAGAATGAAACAAGAGAATGAAAGGAAAAACAAGGAGCTGAGTGAGATGATGGAGGCCCAAAAGAAGGAGATCGAGAACATGAAGAAAATGAAGGAATAGCAAGACAAAAAGCTAAAGTAACAGATGGAGCTGGAAGAAGCGCGTAAAAAGAGTGAGCATGAGTCTAGGTAGCTGCTGAAAAAACAAGAAGAGGACACCAAAAGGCAACTCGCTGAGGCTGAGAGGATGCGACAGGAAATGGTTAAGATGAATGAAGACAAGCTCAAAGCCGAAAGAGAAAAGGCTGACCAAGAACTTCAGCAGCGCCAGCTGGAGCTTAAGAGACTGAAAGACGAAGCCAAGCTCAAGCAGATGGAACTATAGAACCAAGCAATTGTTTAGAAGAAGAAAGCTTAAGATCTGGCCAACCTTGAGAAGTTGAGAATGCAACAGGAGGCTGATAGGCAAAAGAAGGACTTGGAAGACGCCCTAAAACAGCAAAAGGAGATGGAACTTAAGAAAATTGAGTAAATATAGAAGGCAAAAAATGAGCAGCTGAAGAATATGGAAGAGTCAAAGAAGAAGGAACTGTTGGAAGAATACGAGAAACTGAAGAAATTCATGCATGATTCAGCATTGCAGAGCCAGAAAGAAGCTGAGGAGAAAAAAAAGAAGGATGATGAATAAGCCTTGAAAAAAAAAGAAACAGGCGTAAGAAGAGGCAAAGAAAAAGGATGAAGAACTGAAGAAAGAACTCTAGCGAAAGCGAATTGAAAACGAGAATTTGCTGAATGACTTGAGGAAGAAGCAAGCTTAAGAAAAGCAAAAAGCGGAAGAATAGAACAGACGAAAGGAGGAGAACGAAAGGAGGAGGTTGAACGATGAGGCTGAACGCAAGAGACGTGAGGCCGAGGAATGGAATCGTAATGCAGAGCGTCTCCGACAACAACACGATGAGGACCTGAAGAGGAAACGTGACAACATGAACAACCAGATGAACAATGTCAACTACAACAGCAACTTCAATAGCCAGCACCGACCCAACATCAACCCCAACCCGAATTTCAACCGAGGAAACAACTTTGATGGTAACAATATGAACTATGGCAACAACATGAACAACTCCTTCCAGCCGCCAAACAAAGTATAGGTCTCTAACACAAACATGTACACAGCACCCCCTAACATCAATACGGGTGCCTACAACCAGCAGCCACATATCAATGCCAGTGCCAACATCGATGGCATTACCGTCACGCGACCAGTGGGCGTCAGTACTGGTGGTGAGTGCTGCTGCCGCATGATTTGACTCGCATGTCAATACACATAATATTCGTATTATCTCTCCTTACAGAATTCGGACATGAACAACCCTAACGACGTGTAAGTTCAGACTGATTCAGCGAGCGGCTTCTCAAGCTGCTTATCATTGGCAATTCGGGAGTCGGCAAAAGTTGTCTTCTAATGCGCTACGCTGAGAACAGCTTTACGACTGCCTTTTACAATACCATCGGGGTGGACTTCGTACTCGCTGTTGCTATTCAGAAAATGAAGAATATCGAGCTGGATGGTCGGAAGATTCGCATGCAAATCTGGGACACAGCCGGTCAGGATCGCTTCCGCACAATTACATCAAGCTACTACAAGGGTGCTCATGGAATCATGCTGGTCTTCGACGTTACCGATAGATAGTCGTTCGAGGCACTCAGGTTTTGGCAGCAGGAGATCGACAAGTACAGCAGTGTTAGATATAGGTATGCAGCAGAAGGAGTCAATAAGCTGATCGTCGGAAATAAGTCTGATCAGGTGGAAAAACGAAAGGTTAACTACGACGAGGCGTACTAATATGGTACAGTGCTCAATTCATGCAGCAAAGAGCCAGAAGATCGACTATGTGGAGGTGTCAGCACTAAGTGCAAGCAACATTAGCGATGCATTTGAAGTCCTAGCCAGAAGCGTGCTAAAGCGGTTAACAGACCTGCCATTCGAGAAGAAGAAAGTTCCACAGCAGACTACGACCAGCAAAATTGCAGCGAACAATGCGAGCAACAAGAGTAATACTGGGGGCTGTTGCTGAGTCGAGCGATGCAACTGTGCAACTGACGGTGGATATCGTTCAGGAAACAATCATTACAGTTGGTGCCATCGTTATCCGGAACTGTGGTTCCAGCCATCCAGCGTATCGTTCGTGGCTTCTGTCGACCTCAGAGGCTTCTTTTAGCTTTTTGTTAGTTCTGGAGCTGGTCGTTTGATTATACGGCTCTGCTCACCTTGGTCAAACCATTTTGGCCTCGTTAACTAGAGCTTTGCTTCTGGCCGATGAATGATCACGAGTCTCTTCCTCTCGTTCGTGACATTCTTTATGTACTTTACATCCGTAACAATTGTTTCCTTTTAGGGTGGAAGCAGCAGCTACAGTTCGGAGTTCTTCAGAGTCTTGCGTTTATCAAGCTGCGGAAGGGACACTACCACTTGAGCGTTCAGTGACTTTTCGTGCTTGATCATAGAATATATCAATGGATCTTCCCGGACTTTATAATCGTTCTGTATTGACCTCCTCCTGCGATGCACTTTGATCACAGAGCTGTACCTTCTCGTTTGGCTTTCAATTTTCTTGGGTTGGGAGAGGTTTGTCTTGAGAGGGGGACGATACCCCAACGATAGATCAGGCCATGCAAGCATAATAATAGAAGTCAACTTAAATTGCCATGCTTACGTTTGATCACCGGCACTGCCATTACTTGAGACTCGGGAACTACGCTAAAGCTTTATTAGGGTTTCTGTTTTTCTTCACCATCGACCAACCTTATCGTCTCGCGAAGGGCATCAAGGTGGCTGCTATGGTTGTTGCTTTGTTGGGCTGGATAATTTACTGTCTCTTCTCGCTTCATGAAACCGAATCCCATTAGGCTTCGGTTGGAATAGTTACAGGGCCCTAGCACAATTGAATTGGAGTTGTTTCCCGGCCTTCTAAAGAGGCTGAAGTCTAGAGAGTCATTGTTGAGCTGAATGGATTAGTAGCGAATGTTGATTTCGTACTGGTCGTCTGGTTTCGAAGGTTGTGGGGGCGTCTTGACCTCGTTATTGATTTCCGGCTACTCTGGCTTAAACCCCTCTTTACTTTTCTTGGTTTAGAGGAACGGGTTGTACTTTTACTCCTAATTGGAGCCCAGCTCGAAGATTTTCTTAATTGTGGGCTTACTTGATTTATTGGCTGGAAGCCGCATTTATGATGTTTCGACCGGTGCAAACTCATAATAGATGCCTACGATGTTGTTCTTTGGGTAGTCATAGGCACTCAGGAGGTCTGTCATCATGTAGTACATGTTGAGTGGTTCGGTCTCCTGCCGTAACTTTAACTTCCGAAGAAATTGTTATTGGTCTGGGTAGAGAATGAGTTTGTGTGTTCGCGCGCCTTTAATCCATTTGTCTTCGAGGTAGCTCACTAAATCCCGCAGACACTGGGTCACTGACATCCTATCTAAATTCAATCGTACTTGAGCTAGAGTCGAGGGAAGCTCTTGTTCTTTAGCATGTATTGCATAGCGTTTTGAGACTTCGCCATCAGCCTCACGTAGACATGACTTTGCAGCATGCCTGCTGGTTCAGGTTCTTCACGTATTTTTGGGGCTTTCCGAATGGGTCGCCGAGATGCACCGCCCTTTGTCGGCCTTTCTGGTAAGCGATACTCCCTTTCGAACAGTTCTTGAAGCTGAGCTTGAACTACCGAATGCACTGTGAGTAGGCTTCCAATCTGGCTGAACAGGTTCTTGCCGTTTTCAAGTTCCTGTGCTAACAGTTGGGCTCGATCAGCAATCTGTTCGTTATGCTTGAACATTGCCGGATAGAGTTACTTGAGTCGCTCAAGCAGTTTGACGTAGAAGCTATTGAGCAACTGGGTTTCCTCAGTTGATTCCTTCTGTTCGGCGATGGATCGGCATTGCACCGACTTCAAAAGCAATTTGGCGTGACGCTTGAGCTCATCCATCGAGGACATCTAGCCGAAGGATTACACCAGTTGAGTGGCGAGTTGTTGATGCTTGTTCGAGAGCGGTTCGCTGATGGGCACTTCCTGCTTAAGCATTGCACCGAAGATTATAATGTCGAGGGCACACTTAAAACAAGTTCAAAGTACGAATGTGGTCAAATTGTAGGCTCTACGAAGGTGAGGCCTGACCGTTGTTCATTGGTAGACCGCTGCTTCCACCTTCTGTACTTGTTCAGCATTAGAATAACTACGGCCATTTTGCCGGAGTCGAGATTCGTACTGGTGAATTTATGGGACTCCGCTGTCAAACTCAACGCTACTTGGGTGTCCAGTTTATCGTGCAGAAGAAAATCGAAGTTGCTGGTCTCCTTCAGTAGGAGGGCTGCCCTTGACATGCTCACAGCCACATCGTGAAAGAGGTAGCAGTATTGCTGGGTTTAGCGATGTTCATAGACCGGGATGTTTAAAATGCGCATGAACATCTTCTTCTTTCGCAGATCCAAGAATTGTTGCTGAGTTAGACAATTTTTTACCTTATTGATGCCGCATTCCACTGCCATTGCCATCGAAAACTGGAAGAAGATCTTGTAGTTGATAAATCCTCTTCCTTGGGGGTCGTACCTCGCCCACAGTTTAATGAGATTGTCCAGTTTGTACCGACCAGTGGCCTGCTCCTCCAAGTTAAGTGATTTCGCAGTGAGGGTCAGGATAACAGCGACCAGCAGATTCACAAATATGACTGAGAGTATCATAACGAAAGCAACAAAGAAGAGCAAGCCAGCCGGTTTTCCACATTCGTTGTGAGGCAGTGTGTTCCCACAAGCATACTCAGCACTATTTACTCTGGATACATCAATAGCATTGGCGTACCAGTACTATCCTGTTGTGATCGAGAACAGTGAAAATAGGCTATTGAAGAAGTTGTCGAAGTTGATTTCATGGGGGCCAATGCTTCCGAAGTAGCGAATGTTTCCAAATAGATCTTGGGCCAGCACGGCTCCGATAAACAGTACCATGAGGAAAAAACCTAGAAGGGAACTGACTTTGGGAAGAATCTTGAAGAAACCATAGAGGAATTTGCGAGCACCGCTGAAGCAGAGCAGTATACGATAGCATCGGATGACCTGTGCAGCTTTGAAGAAATGGATGAGTTGCTTCATGACTTCATAGCCGTGACTATTGGTCTTCCAGACAGGGATGTACATCAGATAGACACCTGGCGCTGACAGGATCAATAGAAACAAGTCGAAATATGCCATTTTGGACATGTTTTCTTGAATGGCTTTCTCGACGATAAACTGTCCTAAGCTGATGAGAAAGCACAGCTGGTTGAGCACGCAGAGGAAGTTATGCTAGACCAGGGACTGTCCGCTGTAGAAACAAGCCAGCACCACAACATTGACAATTACGACCGCTTTGCTAAAGGTCCTGTACTTCGATGTTCGCAGGCTTCGAAAGAGAAAGCGGGAGAGCCCTTCTGGTGCTTCAACTTCGAGGGCTGGCTTGAGCCCATAGATGTAGTGGGTGATTCGAGCCCACTCTTGTCGGAAGGGACTCATCGACTGTATTTCCTTTTAAACTGGATTACTCTAAAACGTACGTTTGTCGAATTCGTGGTTGACACTTTGCATTTTCTAGACTAGCACCCCCACGAAGATATTGATGAAAATGAAGTTCCCAACGAAGAACACGAGTATAAAGAAGAATGCATAGTAGATGTTAGTGGAGTCATGCTGAACGGCCAAGCCTGGAGATTGCTTCATCATCGCCTTCGTCATTATAGGTAACCACCCCTCTGCGGTCAGCATTGCAAACATGTTGAACAGCCCCTCCAGGATATTATCGAAGCCAATCCCTAATACATTCACCCACTCTCCTCCGTTGCCGAGGCACTCTTACTGCTTGGTGTACATTGTTAGGTTGCAGGTGTATGTGCTGGACTTGAACAACCTCACGGAGATGCTTCCTGCAAGCAGAAGAAATACCAGAAGAAACAGTAGAAGCCGTATGATATCTTTTCCCGAACTAGCGAGTGAAATTTTGAGAACCATGAGGGAGTGGCTGTAATTTGTAACGCGCATAATTCTACATGCTCTTACGGCGGGGATGACTCGATTGAGTGCAGGCCTGTATAACATATTTCTGTACGTAATAATGTTCACAACAACGAGTATGTTAATGAGAAGGTCCAGCACATGAACACCGTTGTCGAGATAGGCATATTTTCCGACGAATCCGTAAACAAGGATGTTCAGGAGCATGTCAATAAAGAACAGACAGTCGAATGCGAGGAACAATGGTGTAGCAACTGTTTGTGCAATTGAGCTTCTTACACACAAAAGAACGACGTACAGAGAGAGCGTTATGATGGAAACGTACCGGTAGGTCGGATGCTTCACTAGGAAGGTGAGTGCTTGCCGGATCGGGGATGTGCCATCAAACAGGAACATCGACTCTAAGCTAATGGTTGAATGTACTGTTGCCTCTAACCGACTGCATGCGTTCCTCTTCAGGGGTCAAGTCTACTATTTCCCTTTCGATGATCTGGTACTCCTTCACCTTTTGGATGTAAGTGTTGATGTAGGTCGCCAGAAACAGCTCGCTCAATATGAAACCTGTAATAACGACCAGCATGAAGAACGGAATAAGCCATCTCCTGCCCAAACTCACAAAACGGTACAGGGTATTGTGCCATTCTTCGTTTCCAAGAAATGCTGCGAAAGTTGCAAAAGAACTTGCCAGTGTATCAAAGTTGAGAGGTGGGCTATGCCCAAGTCCAGGGCGAACTTTCGGTATGATCTGGTTTTTGAGTAGTTTCAGCTGATCGTGGAACATTTGCAGACCAACGGCTGCTTCGAAGAAAGTGAGCACTACAATGACAGCAATAAATGGTAGTAACGAGTGAATAGTTTCAAAAAGTGCCCTCATCAACAGCGATAGTTTCTCGTCGAAGGGGTTTTCGAAGACAAGCTTGATAATTCTGAGGCAGACAAGGGGTTGAGCAACTAGCGTGAGGGGTGTACTATCTTCGAAAATGTACAGCCCAGTCGCAGCTTTCCAAATGTAGTCAGCCAATAGGAGAAGAAACAGAACTACATCCATTGCGTCCAACTTCCTCTTCAACGAGTCAGGTTCTGTGGTGCTGCAGTAGGTTGTTATCATGATGCCAAGATCCACCATCCATAGTACCATGCAGACTCCGAAAGCAACTCCAACATAGAGTCGTTCTTCGTTACTCCAGTCTCCTCGTTCCAGACAAACTAACACAACTTGAACCAATATCAAACAATGCGAAATTACCATCCGAAAATTCGACATACTTAGCTTCTCCTGCCAGCTTTGCCCTTTGAATTTCCATCGGAGGTTTGCTTCGTGTATGTTCATCATTATCGAACCCACCTTCCTCATTGCTTCTTGCGGATCGATAGAACGACGCTCTTTTCGGTATGTTCCAGATTCCTCAATGTTCTTCATTATCGACGACATTCCCATCGTCTTTTGGTCTGGTCCAGCCTCAGTGATAAGCACCTTCGTATTGGCGACAGTTTTTTGTAGTTTAACTTCTTTCGTATTCTCAAATCCTTCGTAGAGGAGGGACAACAACAGATTCATCATTAGCATCGGACCAATGAGGATAACTGCGGCAAAGAACACAAGCGACATTTAGCGGTTGAAGTAGTTGCTATGTGTGAATGCAATATCCACCCAGCCTATCATTCGGAATAGTTGGAAGACTGTCACAGATGAATCAGCCACTGAGTTAAAGTTTGGTTAGAATGAGTCTCCAGCCGGGATCGGTAGTCCAAATTGGAGAGGGCTAGTACAGTAGCTTCCAGCCGGGCACTCAAGGGACCCACAGATGCCTGGAGTCACTGGCTACCACTATCCACGGGGAAACTCAGAGGGGCGGCATTGATAAGTCGTATCATTCATGAATAGTTGCATGCCGATAAGACAGCACAGCAGAAAGATTAGAAGAGTTGCAAGCAACCCCTTTTTGAGTGCCTTGAGTGATTGCAATATTCTTTTGAGGGTACTTCCGAGCCTCGGCTAAAGCAGAAAAATAAGCAAGATTCTGACACACCGACAGACAGAGATGACAGTATGCAATGGCTCCTCCATCGAAAGGTAGAATCCGAGGGTGAGCACCATACTGACAAGATGAATCGATATGATTGGAGTAATATTCCAGTCATTATAGCAACTGAAGCTAAGAGTCAATACAACTGCTAGCCCGTTGATTGCCTCGGCGACCTCCACCCATCCATACTCATTGCTACTCATGCTGTTGACCCTCACCGAGCAGATGCAGTATGCCAACCAGATGAGCCGGTTAATGTACAGAAAATAGTTAATAGATGGCGCCGGGCTCAGTTGCTCCTCTTTGGCTACCTCCACTTGGATATCCTCCATATCATGACACTTCTCCGACGTGATTTCCTTACCAATAGCCTTCGGCTCTTGAAAGCGGATTCTTATGGATGTTTTAGAGTTGGACATTTTCGATTTCTTTGCAATTGTCTCGTCTTCCGAGAAAATGTCTTCGGACATTTCCTTTTATTTCAGGTAAACTGGTTGAGGCATCGTTGGGGGTTTGCAGCGACGTTCTGGGAGCATCGACCTATCTGTGGATTTTAAAAAATACATGCTTCGAAATTAAGAATAAACTTGAAATTCTCCCTGGTCTTGAGAGGTACGCTGTGAAGTCGATTGCCTACGGGACGCCAATTAGGTTCAGGTCGTCACTATCGAATCATTTTTTGCAGGCTTGCTGATGGCAAGCAACAAATAGAAAGAATGGCTTGCGATCGCAATGGATCAGTGAAATTCACGCTGATTTGCACAACCGCCGGATGAAGAACACAGGACTTTACAGTTAGTTCAAGTACTTGCGTAAGTCATAATAATAAATGGCCAGCTTTTTCTCCTGCTTTGCATGCGAAACCAAGTCCAGTAGCGTGGTATTGCTCCCCTAACTGCAGGTCTCACCAGACAAGCCGACACCCGAAACAGTACAGCCCAAGGAACCAATGACCGACTCCAAATTGAAGGAGGACAGTTACATCGAGGATGAAGACCGCGCGAAGACTGTCACGACCCTAACTTTTCACAACTCCGATCTCGTAAAAAGAGCCTTATGCAGGTTGACGACGAAGAGGAGATAACCAATAGGGTTGAACGGCTAAAGAAGAAGTCGTTGGCCTAGCGGTAAGGACTCCGTTGACGCAGCAAGGCCGCAGAGGCTGAATTCATCAAGAAGAATCTTGGAACCAGCCCTACAATGTACCTCGTTGAAAACAAGTGGTCGGAGGAATACACTGAATTCCTAAACAATCCTTCACGCAGCACTATGCGCGAAATCAACAATCGCGTGTTGATGGATGGCAAGCACATGGCTCCGGGCTTGAAAGAGAAAGCAGACTACTACCCAGTTACCCAGAAGGTATGGCTGTTCCTCAAGAAAATGTATGGGGGAGGACCCGAACTCATTCGAAATAACTTCCTGCCATCCCTCGAAGTGCCGGTGTTTGGACTCAAGAACAACCACTACTTCTGCTACCTCAACACAGGAATTCAAACTTTGTTTTCTATTGGCGAGTTTGCTTCCTACTTCCAGAGCAAGTATTTATTATCACTAAGATAGATCCTACACTCAAATCAAGCATACCACCAAATCTACCAAACGGTTATACAGTGGGTGCACCACCCGGGCAATCAGGATGTTCACCGACACTAATATCACTGATAGGTCGCTGCAGTAGTTTGCAGAACTTCTCGAGGGCAGGTTTAGCAAAGACCAGCAACAGGATTGTCACGAGTTCATCCGCTTCTACCTGTAGGCACTTCAAGATGAACTGAACCCTGCAGTTGGCAACAAGAAGGTTGCGGCATTCAAGAATAGTGAGGAATCTTTCAACTACTACATGAGCATCCATCCTTCCATCGTGGATTTGCTGTTTGCAGGGCAGCTCACAAACCTGACGAAATGCGGTGGATGTTAGAACGTCTCGTATGCTCATGATCCGTTCTTGGAGCTGTCCATCGATATCAAGGGTGATACTCTCGAAACATGCCTCACCAAATTCTTCAGCATCGAAAGTACAATAGCAATTAACTGCAGAGCTGGCTGATTTGTACGAATGCGATCGCTGCCACAGCAAGAACAAAGCTATGAGGCAGTTGTTCATATCCAAGACGCCCGCGTACTTGCTCATCACCGTCAAGCGGTTCGCGAAGAAGAAGATCATTGATATCCTGGAGTACCCCATGAAGATATCCATGGAGAAATACGTCAAGTACTCCGCTGGCAAGACAACATACTTCCTGCATTCCGTCATCGTCCACCGAGGCTCACTAGAAAAAGGTCACTACTACAGCATCACTCGAAGAGGCCGAAAAGTAAGCAATATTGTTATCCCAGTGGTACTATACCAACGACGAAAAGATCGCGGAACTGCCCCAGAAGGAGGTGCTTTCCCAAGAGGCCTATATTCTCATCTACGAAAGGTAGAAGTGACTTTTTTCGGGTATATTTCTTCCGTTTAAGTGTAGCAGTCGACTGAACTTCAGCAATTAATTCCATGTTTGCTTCTCCTGAAGTTCAAAACAAGCTCACCCCGGAACTCAGCACCCAGCTCACCAAGACCTACATGGAGGAGGATCTTCAGCTTCGGAGGCTCAGTAGCTTCAAGAACTGCATCACCCTTGACGACTACATCAATGTTGCCCATCGTAACTCCCTTGAGAGAATGCGGGTCTATCGAGAAAAGTATGGCCAAAAGGTGTCTGAGTTCCAGCTGACTGGTCAAGCGCCTCATGAGCAGGACAACACGATGAAGGACAATTACGTGATTATTGAGCTCACTGAGCCGAAGAGGTTTGTAAGGCTTGCTCTTAGCGATCTGACCCCTGAAGCGTACCAGGCTATCGAATAGTTGATTCAAAGTGTTTGACTTCTATAAATGAAGCCAGTTTATATTGGATTTGTGGATTGCACAGACACTCACTGCTGCTACGTTGTGTCAAGAAGCATGTTCCCCTGGGTTGCATCCAATATGGAGGAAGTGCTGCTGAGGAGGTGTGCATTGAAAGCTGGAAGCACCACCTTGGTATGCGAAGATGTGCGTGTTCGAAGACAGATAATGAAACTGGTCGAAAGACTGTTGCTGGAAGACATCGGAAACGAAGATAGGAAGGCCGAGCGGCAGCTTATCCTTAGAAAACAGTTTGGGCATGACAAAGAGTGGAGTGGTCATGACATTGATATTTCCGAGATCAACATCTTCCTTTGGAACGGTCAGAAGTTCGAAATATCCTTCCTCAAGGATGCAATTCAGATTGACAATGGAACTGCGAAGGTTCTTTGCCAAGCAAGGCCAGCTGTAGCGGCACCAACACCAGTTTTGATGGCCGAACAAATATTTCTCGTTCAACAGGTGGAAAATCGACATAGCTGGCTGGTGCGAGTCGGGAGCTCTATTATCGCCGTGAATCCGCTGAGTATGGACTTACGCTCTAAATTCCGTCCCAAAAAGATCGTGATAACGAGTGCTAGGCTCGCGACTGCTTATGATCTGGTTCGATACTCCCTCTGTGCGTCTGAACTGATTCCGATCGTCACTACTAAACTTATCTACGATGAACTGATCACCAGGATTAAGTGTCTCATTATGGACATTCGTACTCCTCTTCTTGAGATACTATTCCCACTCGAGGAAATCGTGGAGAATTAGTTTCAAACAGTGATAGAAAATTCAAGGCTCAGAGTTCAGTATATCGCAAGCTTTATGCCCACACTATCAGTGGAGGTGCATTACTGCGAGCGGTCTGTATTACTGGTTGGCGACTGGTATCACAATCCAAAGGAGTTCTACTTCGCGTGGAAGGAGAGGAAACTGGAGGAGCGGAGATACTACGAGCTGGTGAACCCATCATTAAAGTCTACGTTGTGCATATTGGATGCAACTCTGGTCAGTGAAGAAAGCAACAAAGAGATGTCCCGTTTGCCAAATATCAAGACTTTCACTAACCAAACAGAAACCCAGTGCTTTGTTATAATTGATAAAGTCCTCAAGGAAGAACTGAGTTGGGAGGATAGGATGAAAATCGTGAACTAAGTTATACTGTTTCGGGATTTATTGACCTTGGAGGAGATAACAGCGATAGTGGCAGACTCGGAAACTGAAACATTTAAGCCTGGTCAGCTGATAGTCCGCAAGGGGATGAAAACTGAGAAGGTGTATATTGTTTGTTCGGGGGAAGTTGAGTTAAGCTCCATTCAAGGCACTCAACACCTCAAGAAGTCGTCGTTACTGTGCTGGGACTCGCTGTTTCTGGGCAATAAGGTTGTAGACTACAGTGCTACCTGCCTGAACGAAGTGGCTCTGCTCTCCTTGAGAAGAGACCTCTGCCAATTTGTTATCAGAGCTAAAAACCTGAAGAAGGTGCGAGATATTATGTCTACTGATCTCCCTCAGTGGTAAAATAAAGACCCAAACAACTTTGGTTCCCAGATTCAGCGCGATTTAATGCGATCATTGCTCATTGATTGCCCGAGGATTGAACTCCGTGCTGGAGAAGAACTGGCTGAGAATGTAACTGATGTCTGGTTTCTGCTTGTAAACGGTAGCATCGAACAATCATTCAAAGGCCTCACTCGGAATTATGCAGGGGGCGACTTATTAGTGATCCCACAGAAAGTATCATAGATAGTGCAGGATAGCACGACAAAGGCTATGACAGCCTCGACCTTATTGACACTCGACAAACATCTCTTCAGATTGCACAAGTGCCACTTCGGAAGCATCTTCCGCACACTGATATCTATCCCAACAGAATGAAAGATAAGCGAAAGATATATTCAATTATCACTTGCCCTCGCCTCGGAGCTCCACGATTTTTATGTTAATAGATTCCAGTTCTCGCTCCAGCTCAATCTTTCGTTTTCGCATGGCTCCAGACATCGATTTGAGGTCTCGCAGCTTTTATACTTCCGATTCAACCACCTTCTGTTGCTGGATCAGCTCATTCAGCTGTCGATCGGGGTTCATCTGCTGCTTCCTTTGGTCGTTCTCGCTGTGCTGGTTGATCGGGGTATTTACCGTTGATCTGTGGTTCTAACGAGTCTCGTTTGCCCTTTCACGCTCGCGATTAAACTAACCTCTTCGCCTGGGTTCCCTCCCTTGCGGTTGTTGGTGCTCCACTCTTTGTGGCTGCTGATCGGGATGAGACGATAGTACCTGGGTGAGGTTGTTTTATCGTTTAATGTCAGTCCTCAGTAAGTAATTTTCATTTTCCAAGTTGTTCATTTTCATTGTGAGAAAGTGCATCTCGTCCTTCAGCCTTGCATTTTCGCGTATTAGCAAAGCAACCTTTTCCTTCATATCGACCTGCAAGCTATCCTTGTTCTCCTTCTATCGCTTCAAGAATTGCTGTTCCTCCTCATACTCCGAAAGTGATAACGCCAAACGCTAATTCGATAGTCTCAGGTTGTGCATCTAGGCCTTCAGGCTTTCAGTTTGTGATTTCCAGTGGGTCGCTTCATCTGACTTCTTGCGGAGTGCTGCTTCCCGAGATTCAAGCATATCGGTGAGCTACTGCACCTTGTAGTCAAGCTATTTATTCTATTCCTCCAGCCGTGTGCGTAGCACCGTCTAGGCATTGACCTTCTGCTTCAGTCGTTGGTTCTCAAGGATCAGCCCATCTTCACGCGATTGGACATCGTACATCTGAATAGCACTCTCATTTACCTTTTCCTTGATAATTTCAATCTACTCCTGGTAGCCCAATATCTGCGCTTTTCTTTGCCTGTTCTCGTCGATCGAGTTCTTCTTAAACTCCTCAAAGGCTTGGGATAGACGTTCAAGCTTCAATTTGTATTCTTGAATGCTCTTATCGCTTTCCTGAATAGATTGCACAATTGGTTGTGGAGGTGGTTTGGCCATCACTGGAGGCTCTTCGACTGGTGGAACGTAGACTGGAGGTGGAGCCACTTGCTTTGGTCTTTCGGGAGGCTGTGAATTGAATTACCGGTTGGAGAATTCAGCCCTAAAAGCTCCCCTTTGTCTGCCTTTCCTCACACCCTGTTACTCAGTGCTTTGTTGCTTGGGTAGAATGTCTTGGAAAGGGATCTGAGGCTCAGCAGCACTTTTAACTTCGACTCGATATTCAACCTCAGACCTTCGAGTTCCTGCTTCGAACACATTGCTGACTGAGAGCGAATTGTCTTCAGGAAGCCCATCCAACTGATTTCCATAGACCGGTTTGATCAGTGTGGCCCTTTCAGCAACCTACGATTTGTTTTGATATGCAGTATTGTATTCGATGGGCTTAGCTGCCACCTCCTCGTTCTTTGGCTTGCTCGGTTCCTTTTCAAGACTCTTGACGAACTTATTGAAGAGCTTATTGTTCTTAATTTTGCTGAGATCAACGGGATACTTGAACTCTTCCTCACTCATGCTTAAGAATTGAAATATCAAACAAAGCACCGTTATTGAGCCAACTGTCAGTACACTCTCCGATTCGATTATCAATAAACTCTGTGAACTGTTCTTTTGGAAAATGAACTTTCCTGGATGCTAGCAGTACAAACTGACGCAGAGCTTTGGTGACAAGATGCTGACCACCGAGGAAGCCTCAGAAGACATCATATCAAGTATTGCATTTGATCAGACCGGCAACTATCTGTCAGTGGGCGACCGTGCTGGAAGGTTGATAATCTTCGAGATCCAACAAACCAAGAATGACAGGGCCTGTCAATTTGCTTACAACTCAGAGGTAGTGGGTACCCTATTCAGCTGCAGTCGCATACGAAGGAGTTCGACTTTCTGAGATGCGTGGAAGTCGAAGAGAAGATAAACGATGTGGATTGGCTCAAACCTCAAGGAAAGAGCCTGTATGTGCTGACCACCAACAGCCGTTCAATCAAACTCTGGAAAATGTCGCATCGAACTATCAAGGAAGTTTCCAAATCAGCAGGTAAGGAACTTGCAATGCCAACACTGCGCGTTATCGAAGAAGGATTGATTCCCAAGTAGAAGTAACCAGCCTAATTAGTTAGAGTATCGTTTCCGAAGCTGCACGCGTCCGGCATCAACGCAATCAGCCACTCTGCCAATGAGCAGTATGCTCTATCTTCCGACGATCTTAAGATATTCCTCTGGAATCTGGAAGCACCTAATAAAGCCTACGTACCGATTTAGCTCAAGCCCGACAACCCGGATGAGCCTGAGGAGATGATCACCACCTCGAAGTTCCATCCCTCCTCTGATACGTTGTTCGCGTATGCAACCACCAAGGGCATTCTGAAAATGGCGGATATGAGAATGTCAGGTAATCATCTCAGTAACTAAGCTGTCTGCGATAGCACTGCAATAAATTTCCTGCATTAAAGTAAAACTCCAAAGTCCTTTCTGACTGAAATAGTTTCGAGTTATTCCAGCCTCAGCTTCACGCAGAACGAGAAGTATCTTGCAGTCCGAGACTTTCTCAATGTTAAGGTGTGGGACATAGCGATGCCTGACAGACCTCTTTCGGTTATTCCTGTCAACGATGGCCTCAAATCGAAGCTCTGTGATATATACGAAAAGGAATAAATAACTGAGAGGTTCTCGCTATCCAGCAGCCCAGACTCAAGACACTTCCTAACCGGAGACTTCAACTCGTCGTTCCACATCCTCAACACCGAAGGGGTACAGTAGCAATGAACTCAGGTAAACTACAGCTACGAGTTGGATCTAAACCGGAAGACACTGCTGAAGCAGATGGCTTCAAAAATTGAAGGACCGATGGACTATGCCCACAAGACACTGAAATCGACTTTTCACCCGACCAAGAACATCGCAGCCGTTGCTTGCTTAAACTGCTTCTTCATCTACAGCTTATGATGAATGTTGATAATATTATTAACATGAGCTTCATACCCTCTTGGTACAAGTTGTGGCTTGTGGTCAGTTCCATCCTGGTGGTGTGGGATTGCTTGTATATCTTCTACAGGCCAGACACCATGAAGGGCGGACAGTACTTCCAATACTTCTTCCCATACGAGACATACATCCAAATCGACACTCTCTACGGCAACCTCACAGACTCCTTTGTGGTCCTGCAGTCTCAGTGCAACGTGGTTGAGATCATACTGGTTGTCCTCTCGATGCTGGTGTACGCAGGCAAATCAATTCGGGCAAAATCTGCTGGATCGCTGCTTTGCCTTGTTGCAAGTTGCTTCACTTTCTGGAAAACCGTGATATACGTGATGTACGGATACAAAGGTCTCGTATTTACCAAGGGCAACGAACTTATTGTACTGGGGGCCTTCATCATCCCGACTGCATGCTGGCTGGTATTTCCAGTTCTTGGAATCTTCGCCATCGGTGACCGGCTGATCAACCAGATAGACAAGCTTAAGTCCGCCAAGCAAGCATGACCAAATGGTGAATATAAAGATAGTTAGAGTCACTTCATCATACTTGCTAAGCTGTAGATCGACAGCAATCCAGTCTGCAGTGGAAATATTATTGCGCTTCCACCGCAATCGATGAGGTCGCGGGTGTGTAGCTTGGGATGCTCCATTTTCACATCAGTGATGTCGTTCTCGATGGATAAATCGTCCTCTGCTTGGATATTGTACTCCGACTGGGTCTTGGTCTCAGACTTCTTCGGCAGGGAATTCCCATTGGTTGTCTCCTCAGACTTGATGATGTGTTCATCCTCCAGATAGATTTTGTTGTCGTCTTCCGGGAGCTGTGGCTTCTTGCGGTAGATGGGTCTCTTCCTAGCAAGTTCTTTGGGTGACTGTGATTCACTGAAGTTGTCCGAATCAAAGTCCACCTTCTTCTTCTTACGCTCAGGTTTCCTCTTGATTTCCTCAATGGCCGATCTGAATAATGGTGAACTGTACATATCGTATCGATTGAACAGCTCGTGGCGAAAGTAGTTTTCGTGCTCGACTTCTCGGATCTTGTGAAAGTTGTACATGTTCAGCTGCCGTACAAACGACGAGTAGTTGCTATGTTTGAAGTAGAGCGGCAGCACCGTCCTTGAAAATAACTCTTCGTCCAGCACAACGAAACCGATTCCATCGTTGGCCCATCGGATGACCCTCTAGTTCACGTTATCCTGCATGACGGGGGTTGGTACCTGCAGTATCTCATAAGTTTTCTTCAGGAAAGTTGGGATACTCCTCCCACGCTTCTTGCTTTTTTCGAGTTCCGCTGTCGACTTCATGGAAAACTATTATTTTGGAAATCCGAGTTACGAATTTATAAACGGCGTTTAATGCTCCTGAGGGCGAAATCAACACTCCGAAGTCTCGTACGAAGACCCTGCTACCGATTGATTAACCACAAGTTCTACTTCGGCCAGGGAGGTGTGCTGAGACTGAACCTAACCAAACGCAGGTATGAAGTTACACTTGAAACAATCTGGGAGGATCACTCGCTCGTGGAGATCTAAGGACTCACGGGAATTAAGAATTATGCGATGCAGGAGAGGTAGAGGTAGTGCGTTATCGACGATTCAGATCTCGATGCCAACCTTGACTAGGGTATCAGATTGAGATTGAAAATACCTGAAGATTTCACCTACCTAGCTAAGGTGTTTGGAAAGATGAGCCACATCGACGGGTCTATACCTTCAAAGCTACGATCCAACGGAACAGTAGAAGTAGCGATGCTTGGAGCCAATTCACTCTATCGAGCTATCAACCTCCAAGCCGACAAACTAAAGATACTCTCGCCTGAATCAACTGTCGATATAGGTCAGTTGTTGGTGGGCACGGCTTCAGTGCAGTGCAATGACTTTACTGCGATGAAGGTCTCAATAGCAAAACGACTTGACTTAAAGGCAATGAACTCGATTAGGATTCGAAGCCTAATTATGCAGTAAAGCGACTCCTCTCTGTAGGCTCGTCACTGCTAAATTGAATCCATAATGGGAAAGGCAACAATCGATAGCAGTCTTGGACTCAAGATCAAGCGATGGTATGCACCTGAAAATGGAATTCAAGTTCTTTCGAACAACTACTCGATCGGTATAGAAACAGGCACTGGAGTATTAGATGGATTCGGAGTCGTTAATATGGGCAAATCGCACAAAGGATCAAAAATGGACCTCCCAGATGGGAAGACCAAGATACTGAGCTCTGTGAATGATCTTCAATGAATAAATTATTTATCAGGCCTTCAAGTGAGAGTGATTCTTGGCCAGCTGCTCAAGAAATTCGAGAATGCAATCGGCATGAGCACACCTCGACATTTTTATGTGAGGGAGGTCTTTGAGCACTTCTCTTGTGAGTTTGTCAATGTTACAGGGCACGATTGCCATGCCACAGAGTTAGAGGAACCCAAGGTCGTTGCAACCAGATCCAAAACCTACTAATTTAAAGCCTTCTTCGAGCCTAGCAATCTTCTGGAGGCTGGATGCTTTATTAACTCCGCTGTTGGTGATATCCACGAAGGTGGTCGTTCCATGACTCACGAAATTCGACTCCAATCCAGCTTCGAATAGCTGTTACTCGAATCTCTTTAATTGAGGTTTCCACTGGCGAAGCTGCAGTCCGTTCATGACAAAGTTAATTCGAGCGGATGAGAACTCTGCTTCGAGACCTGTGAGCTAAGACAGTGACTACCGAGCCATTGCTGAGCTTTTTTCGCTGATATCCGATATGTAGATGAGCTCGTATTGCTATTCGAGTGTCTGTGTTGGCACTTCGGGGCGAAGTCTAAAGATCTTGGAGCCTCCCTCAGTTGCAACGTAGTCGGGGAACAGCAAGTCGGGATGGCTGAGCAGACTATTGAATGTGCGTCCTGTAAGATAGACGAGTTTGATTTGCCTATTGAAATAGAAGTGTTTGAGCAAGGCTGTCTTGAAATTGAGGAGACTAATGTACTCCCCACAGAGCACTCCGTCTACGTTGATAGACAGCAGCAAGTTCCCCTCAATCTCGACTGTATGAATTCGTTCCAGATGTCCATCGAGCACGATAAAATGACCTGAATGTTGTAGGCGAAAGTTAAGTGAGTTATTTTGGCTGACATACGAGTTGGGCTGGCTAAGTTCTACTGAAGGGTTGATCCATTTTGATTTGTCATTCTCGCAGAATACAAAGAGCACTTACTGAGCAAACCTGTCAAGCTCGACACTGAAGATGTTGGAGGTGTAATGTACCATTGGTATCGTCCGCCATTCCCCACCGTCAACAGAAATGTGCAGTTGTGGAGCCTTCCATCTGGGACTCACCAAGAACAGCCCACAGCTTTTCCTTTCTTCAATCATCGCTTATATTGATATTCTTTGATATGCAATCTTATCAGGCTCACTTCATGTTGAAGAGGTTCTTCTGATCGTGATGCAGGTTCACGTACTTCTCGAGATCCTTGGCGGGAATTTCAACTTCCTCCTCGTACTCCTCATAGTCGGAAAGTTCCTCAGGGCGTTCCTCCGAGACTTCGTTGTGGAGCCTTTCCCACTGGGAATCGAAGTCAGCTCCCAAAGGTCTGGCAGTTCCCTCATCGAACATCTTCTGGATCATATCTCGGCGTTGCTTTCTGGAGAGGGTGCTCGAGCTTGATTGGGAAGTCTTGTCGCGATCGAAGTAGGTGATCTTGGTGGGTTGTGGAAGATCGGGGTTCTCCTTGTCTGATTGGCCAGGCCTGAGCGTATTGGAGTGCCTGTCCTTGGTAATGGATTTAAGAATGGCTGAGATCTTTTCTTTCTGCTTGGGATCAAGTTTTTTCGCGAGCTTTTTGTTCTTCTTGATCAGTTTTTCCTGTTCGTATTCCTCAGCCAGCTCTGGGAAATTCAGTTTGAAGCATTCAGTTTCAATGAAGGGCTACCATACTCTTCTGCGCACCTCGATGTAGATTCTGAACATAAAGTAGAAGCAGTTCACAAGCATGACAATAAGCAGATAGTAGCTCATCGCGAGCATAGTTGTGGTCTTGATGGTGCTAGAGGCGCCGTCACGGTCCATCAATGCAAACACTAGCAGCCCAATTTCAAAGCCAATAAGGACGACTTCATTGAAGATGGCAATGTAGTTTCGAATGCGGAGTCGACGATACTTGAACCGGTAGGGCCTAGCCTTGATGAGGTAAAGCGCAACAGGTAAGTTGACGACAATCATAAGGCTGAGCTGCAGGATCGCCGAGTCCTGAGCAGCTACTAGAACGATGGCAATAAACAGTCCTCTCAGATAGAAGACGGAGGGGCACAAGAGAGATAGAAGGTTGAACGCGTATACACATTTGAATGGCAGGATGTTAACGTTGTTGATCTTGGGGTATAGCAGGTTGCGCAGATCAATCTTTTTCATGTCGAAGAGGAACATGTTCTGACTATGCAACAGATGGTATTCGTTTTCCTGCAGAATCATATCAGCTGCTTTGGAGATGTTCACGGATAGTTTTGGATACTGCTTGAAGAAATTGACGACACGCATTGTGCACAGCACTGTAACTCCAACGAATACGACAAACGATAGCCAGGAAACCACAGCAGAAGCAATTCCGATACCATTGCTGATATAAGCGTACTCCTTGAAGTTGAGGATGAAGTAGAACACTACTGGCAGATATACAACATTGAAGACTTGGATGGGTAGGCTGAATTTCCAGCGATCTTCGATGGCTTGCTGACACCACATTCTGACTGCTTTGAAGCGGTTTATCTCCGGTACTGACATGATCTTGATGATTGCGACGACTAATAGCAGCACTGCGAGCACAGTAAAGAAGTATCCTCCGTTGCGAATGAACAAGTAATCGCTGAGTAAGTCAATGATCTTCGAGGGGATGTAGTCGTATCGGACAAACTCAGGTACTGCAGGTCCAAGAATGTTTGGTAGCCATCCCAACGTCGATAGCTTCATCGCAGAGAGGATCGAGCTGAAGGTGAGTGGGAATGTGCTGGCAATGAAGTAGTGTAGGTACAGCAGCTGAATAATGGACATCATCTCCGTATCGAACAGGAACGTAAGCCAACAGACTGCCGAGATGAATAGAGCGAAGTTGATGATTCCCTGAGTATCAGTTGTATCAGTGGTGTAGGTTTGAGTCACAGGTATGGCGATAGTAGATCTTGTGAAGGATGGAATGTTTCCGCTGGGATCGACCACATTCTCTGGTTTTAGGATTTGATACTGGTAGTTTGATAGGTTGGCGCCGTCAGGAAGGATAAACATGAATGTATTATTGTTGACTTGGATCGGGGCCAGTCCTGAAGAGGTATCGAGCAATCGTCGAGAAGATGTTGGAATCAGCTGCATAGTGTCTGAAAGGTTGCCATTGACCGTAACATTATTGTTGTATGTGATAAACACCACATTCTTGCCGTTGACTTGAGTCGTATTGGAAGTGAAATTCAAAACATTCACGCAGGTGCCGCAGTCGACGCATATCAGACTACTGTTGGGGAGGAACCCACTATCGCACTGTGAAACACATCTAACCCCATCTTGAAGATATAACCCACCGCTGCAACGAGTGCAATTCCCTGCAGATCCGAAGCATGTTGTGCAGTTAGAACCGCAAGGCAGGCAGTTCAGCAGGTTCAGATAGGTACCGTCAGGACACAGGCTGACGCATGTACCATTTTGCAGGTAATAGCGGTTGGTGGAGTCAGCACAATAACCGAAACAGTAATTGTTGGCAGTGAGGCTTGCTGTTGTGCAACCAGTACAGTAGGTGAGGTTCATACAGCTCGTGCAGGTGGTTGGGCACGGTTCACATCTATAGTATGTCGTGTTGCCGTATGTGCCCACAGGACAATTTGTGTCACAGGTTCTCGATACGTTGTTTCCGAATTGTGGCTGGCAGAGGTTGCTCATAACGCATTTCATAATGCTGTTTTTGGCGTATCTCGCAGCAGAACAAAGGGCTACACACTGTCCATCCTGGAGGAAGTACAGGTTAATACAGCTGTAGCATAGGGTTGGGGAATGGCAAGTCACACACTCAGTTGGACACCTGTAACAAATATGGTCTGATTAGTTACCATAGTATCGAGTTGGGCAGCTGTTGAGGCATTTTAAGTCAGGAATGAAGGCGAATGTTGGATTGGCACATTATTTGACGCATTTATTGTTGTAATCAGCTGCATAGGTCTGATCCATCGCAAGGCTTTCCACTGGACAGGAAAGCAGGCACTCAGTTGTATTGTCATAGCCGTAACTATTATCAGGGCACATTTTTACACAAGTTCTGGTCTTGTTATCTGCGTAGAGTAGCTGGTTTAGAGGGCAAGTGAGCACACAAGATCTTGTCGAAGGGTCACCATAGTAGGGCACTGGACATTAACCCAAACAAAATGTTGTGACATAGTAGGCGAAGGTACTATCTGGGCAGTAGTAAACACAGAGGTTCTTCGTCAGCATAACGCCTCCTTGTGGGATTTCACGTAAGGAGAGGGAATTACTAGGACATGAGCTCACGCAAGTCCTGGTGACGTTATCACCGAAGGTCGGCGTTGGACACATTGCTACACATTTCCGAGTGGCGTTTTCACCATACATTAGAGGTTGGTCTGGACACATTGATACGCATCGGCGGGTTATTGGGTCGGCATAATTTGGGGCGCTGCAGTTGAGAACACAATAGCCGGTTGAATTTTCTGCATACGAGTTATCGAGAAGTGAGCAGTTGTAAACGCAAGTCCTCGAAGAATTCTGTCTGAATTGCAATACTCCAGCGATTGCTGGGCACACACTTAGACATTGTCTAGTGGGTTCATTTGCATACAGTTGAAGAGTGTAGTTGATTGGGCAGCTCGCAACACACTTCAACGATACTGGTTCAGAAAATGTTGGTGGACGATCAGAGCAACGACTCACGCACATCCAGTTGGAATTATCTGCATAAGTTCCTGTTGGGCATGCTGGCTGGCATTGCCGTGTAATGTTCTCACCATAGCTATTCGGTGGGCATACCCTAACACACATGTTAGTTGCACTGTCTGCGTAGGTATTCTCTGAAGCCAAGCACTGCAAGGCACAAGTTAGTGTATTCAAAGAACCATAGTACATCGACGGAACTGCTGGGCATACTGCTACACATCTCCAAGTTGTGCTATCAGCGAATCCAAGTGGTTGTACGGAGCATTTAGTCACACATCTACGAGTTATATTTTCACTCCAAGAGTTTGGAGGGCATTGGGCAACGCAGATACGGGAAATTGGATCAGCGAATAGTCCACTTGGGCAAAGGGCAACACACGTTGTACTAGAAACATGAGCAAAATAGTTGGGCATACTGGGACAGATAGCAACGCATCGCATAGTTGAGTTGTCGGCGTAAGAGCCAGTCGGGCAAGTGCTAACACACTTTTTAGTCGTGTTTTCTGCGAATGTGTAGGCTTTCATTGGGCATATCTTTACACACAGCTTAGAAAGAGCGTCGCTGAAATAATCAGTAGGGCAAGTCGAGGTACCAGCAACATCGTAAACGCATTACTGGCTAACTGGATTGCCGTAGCTGCTGCCTGGGCAAACCGTAACACACTCTGAAGAGGGTCGGTTACCGTAGTAAATTGGATCAACTGAACACTTTTGCACACATATTCTGATAAGGCGGTCCGCAAACTAACCCGACGGACACCCAGTGCTGCACATTCTTGTCGAGTTGATTCCGTAGTAACCATTGGGGCACAGACTTACACAAGTTTGGGTCAGAGTGTTGCCATAAGTAGGGCCTGGGCATGGATTGACGCAGAGCCTGGTAACATTATCAGCAAATAGGTTGTAGGCTGTTGGGCAGTAAAGCACACAAATTCGAGTCTAAGGGTTTCCATACATCGGGGGATCCTAAGGACATTTAGTAGTGCAGGTGTATGTCGTATTATCGGCATATAAATTAAGGGCGACAGAACACTGAGTAACAGCGACACATAATCTAGTATTATTGTTCATGTCAGCATATGTACCAAAAGGGCAGCTTGCATAGCATAGTTTTTACGGTTGATATCCGAAAGTAGAAGGGACCATAGGGCATTTGGCGACGCATCGGCGCGTGGATGCGTCTCCAAAATAACCAGAAGGGCACGGATTAGTGCATATTTGTGTATTTGTGGCTGAATGGCCATACGTTCCAGCCGGGCAAACTGACACACATTTGTTGATAGAGCCATAGGTCCCAACTGGGCAGAGGGTTACGCATAGGTTACTTGAGTCGTCAGCATATACAGTCGGCGAAATTGAAGGACATGTTGCAAAGCATTTAGTACCCTGGCCGTAGTATCCATTTGAACATACTGCAATGCATTTTCGAGTAATAGTATCAGCGTAGCCTGTGAGACAAGTCGACAAGCACCTTCCAGTCGAATTTTCAGAGAAGTATCCAGGCGTGGTAGATGGGCATATCTGAACGCATTGCCTTGTGATTGTGTCGGCGAACGTTCCAGTTGGGCAGTTCAATACGCATGTACGGGTAAGATTAGACCCAAAGTAGTCAGGAGTGGTAGGGCAGATCGAAACACATGTGCTGGTGTTGTCATTTCCGAATACTGGGTTTGGTTGTTCTGGGCAAACCAACACGCATCGCTTTGTATTTGAGTCAGCATAATAACCAAGTGGACATCGATCGATACATACTTGAGTTGTGGGATCAGCGAAACCCGTCAGGCAAGCAGCAAGACACATGCGAGTACTGTTTTCTGCAAAGAGGCTTGGAGCTGAACTGCAACTTGTTGAGCAAGTTCGGTTTACAGGATTAGCATAACGAGGTGAAGTGCAAGTAGAAGTGCATTTTCGGTTGTCTGGGTTGGCGTATGTGTCGACTCTTCCGATAGAACTATTTGCAAGAGGGCAGAAATCAACACATTTTCTGGACACACTCTCGCCGAACCTTCCGTTGGAGCAGGCAGTAGACAGGACGCACGCTTGTGTTGCATCATCAGCATATAAATCAGTGGGAGTGCTTGGGCAAGTAGCCACACATTGACGACTGCTGTCTGAAAGTGCATAAGTGTTGTTGTAGCATGTTGCCACACATCGCTTAAAATAGGGATCCCCAAAGACCGAAGCAGGTGTTGAGGGACATACTGCGACGCAGGTCTGTGTAGTATCGTAGGCGAATAGGTTGCCTCGACAAACCCTACTGCAAGTTCTGTTGGCAGTATCAAAAGCATCAGCATAACGGAATTCAGAAGAGTTGCAGCTGGAGACGCAAGTCATGTTGACTGGATTTGCATAAAGCGGAGATGTGCAGGTTGCGGCACACATACGAGCAGTTCCATCAGCAAAGAGCCCTCCATTACAATTTGAAACACAAGTATTGTTTGTTGAGTCCCCAAACATTGTTGATGGACATTGCGTTACGCACAATCGTGAGCTGTTAAGTGAGAAGAAACCGGCAGGGCAGGTTACCACACACTGACCATTCTGTGTTTGTCCTGTTGCAAGATAACCGAACAGATTAGTGCTCGCAGGACAGACGGATACGCATTTGCGGGTAGTCGGGTCTGCGTACGGAGTGGCAGCAGGGCATTGCTGAACGCAGGTTGACGAAGCCAAGTCAGCAAAGTAACCGAACGGGCAGAACAGTACACAATCTCGATTCGTGGTGGTACCGAATTTCAAGTAGGGCGTGTCACATGTTGATACACAGGTCATCGTGTTGGGATTGGAATAAGTTGTAAGCGAGCATAATTAAACACAACTTGGAGGGGTTGTCAGAGAATCCTTGAAGAGATACAAACCGCAAGAGCTTACGCAGGTTCTAGTTCGGTTATCGGCATAGAGTCCGGAGGAGCAAGTTGTGGTGCAACTTCCAGTTGTTGCATCACCATAATAGTTCCCAGTTAGGGGACAAACAGCTACACATTTTCTCGTTACTGTCTCGCGGTACATTAGGGGTGAAACTGGGCAAGTTTGAACACATTTTCTGGATGAATCGTCGGCATAATAAGTTAGGGGACATCCAGTCATACATTGGCGAGTTGTGCTATTTTCGAAAGCATAGTAGCTGGGAGACACGGGGCAATTTACCACGCACTTGGCTGTTGTTGCATCTGAGAAGTAACCGATGGGACATGTTAACGTGCATGTTCTCGTTGTGTCGTCAGAGAACTTGGAAAAGGAAGAACAATTTGAGACACACGTAACACCATTAGCGTAGTAAGGCTCCGGGCATTTAGTCACACAACTTTGGTTCAGGGTATAATTGAGTGTGCCAGCTGGGCAGTTAGAGACGCAGGATCGAGTTGATGAGCTTGAGTATTTGCCTGCACTACATACGGTCACACATTTTCTAACGTTGGATACTATATCTGAGAAACTTGCTGGGTTGGAAGGGCAAGTCTCCACACAGCTTTTAGAATTGTCATCAGCGTAGTAAGGATCAAGGCACAGCGCATCACAACTGTTGTTAGTTGGGTTAGCATAAAGACCAACTGTGCACGTTGACTCACAAGTTCGATTGACAGTGTTGGCTTGCAAGACTATTGCAGTTGTGTTGGTGCAGCTTGCAGAACAAAGCGATGTAACTGGATCAGCGAATTTGCCAGATGGACATGTATTAACGCACGTATGTGAAGATGAATCACCAAAGCTTCCCACACAAGTTTCAACACAGGTTAGGGTTGTGTCATCTGCAAAGTAGTCTGTGGGGCAGCTGATTGGGGCGACGCATGACATCGATGCCAAATTCTTATAAGTACCGCTTGGGCAGATTGATACACATGTCTGGGTTCCAGAGTTTTTATACTGGTTCGTTGGGCAAGTTGATAAGCACTCAAGAGTATCGAAGCTGCCGTATGTTCCGGTAGGACACTGGGCAGCAATAACACAAGTGTTGGGCGAAAGGTTGCTCGCGTAAAGAAGGTCAGCTCCATCTGTTGGACACTTTTGAACGCACGTGTTATTGGAAGGGTTGAGCAAGGTACAAGATGAGGCACAACTTTGAGTAGAAGCGTCTCTGTAATATCCACCGGAACAACTAGTTGCGCACGTCTTTGTTGTATCATCTGCGTATAAAACTTGTGGATAATTTGAGCACACAGCTTAACAGGACCTTGTAGTTGGGTCAGCATAAGTTTTGATTGTGCTCGTGAAAGTACAAGTGGTTTGGCACGTTCTACTATTGTAAATATCGCGATAGGTGCTCGCTGTTTGACATGCTGGATAGCACTTTCTCGGGGTAGTCCATGCGTCACCGAAATAGCCACTATCTGTTAGCGAGGCGGGGCATACGTCGATGCAGACTTTGGTAATTTGGTAGGCGAAGGAAGGAGAAGGGCATACGGTATCACAAAGGCCTGTGCCATTATTTCCGTACAGCATTTGAGGAGAATCAGAACATTGGCTGGTGCAGAGGTGTGTATTGTTATCACCCCACGTGCCACTTGGACATTGATTCTTGGGGTCAGTGATACACACTCTTGTTACAGGATTTCCCCATGTTCCCTATGCACAGACAGGCACACAAAGCCTATCTGCGTCTGACTGAGCAAACAACCCGCTAGAGCAAATGAGAACACAAGTCTTCGTGGTGGAATCACCAAAGGTAGACTGAGATGAGGGACAAACTGTTTGGCATTCCTTTGTGTAGTTGTCAGCGAATCTATTTGTGCCTGGACATGTGCTTTAACAAAGACCTACACCACTTGAACGATCTCCGAAATATATGCCTGGGCAAGTTGTGACACAGGTTTTGTTGACTGCGTATGCAAAGTAATAAGGGGTCGTCGTTGGGCAAAATTACACACATAGCCTTGCTGTATTGGTCATCGCATATGTGACAGCAGGGGAAGTAGGACAGTTGATAGGTTAGACACATCTGCGGTTTGTCTGGTCTCCATAAGTAGATATGTTGGTTGCAGAGCAGATAGCGACACAAAGGGAAAGTTGACTATCTGCATAAGTTGTTGTTGGTGAAGAAAGGCAATTACTAAGACACAACCTTGAGTCGCTCTATCCGAAGCTTGTTGAGTTACATACAGCAATGCAAACATATATGCTTGAATCTCCGTAGTTGGGGCTGAGGCATTGCTGTACACATGTTTTGGTTGAATTTTGAGCGAAGTAATGAGTAGTAACGGTTTGGCAGTTAGCTGGCAGTTAACATTTATGGCTAACACTGTTGGCATAGTAACCGTCCGAACAGTCTCTCGGATCGGAAGAGCATTTGCGGGTTATAGGATCTCCATAAAGCCCAGCACCACAATCCGAAACACAGATGTTATCTGTGGCGCGTGCGTAGGTTCCCGAAGGGCAGTTCAACTCGCACTTTGGAGAAGTTGCCGAACTCACACCATATGTTCCATCGGTACATCTAGTGGTGCAAAGTCCAGTCGTGTTATCAGCGTACAGACTGTAGGTATTGCTGCAGTTTTGTACGCACATGTTTGTTTATATCTGCCCGTAGTAGGCCTTGGGGCATGTGAGCACACATTGGAGGTTTGTTGGATCTCCGTAAGGAAGAGATCCGGAACAAGTTGCAACACACGACAAGGTATTGTTATTTGCAAAATATTGAGCTGGAGAAGTTGGGCATCCCGCAGGTAACACGCAGTATTTAGTGTTTGGGTTGCTATACAGGGCGAGAGGAGTTCTGCTACAGCTTGGTACGCAGGATCGACTTTGTTGATAGTCCATGAAATTGCTTCCACTGCAAGTTGGTGTACATATTCTCCCATCCGAATATAGGTTGTTGAGATCTGGGCAAAGTGTAACGCAAGTATGACTGTAAGGTTCCGCGAAGTAGGTTGAGCCGGTGCATACAGCCTCACAACCATTTGTTAGTGGGTCGGCGTAAGTTGTACAGTTGGTTGGAGCGACGCATAAGCGTTTTGTCGCATCTGCAAAAGTACCGTTGGTGCAGCCATACTTATTGTTGCTACAGAGTCTGGTGGCGTTATCCGCCCAATACCCAGAGTCGCAGGTCTGAACACATATTCTATTGGTTGTGGCATTTGCTCCAAAATATAGATTTGGACATTTTTGGACGCAAAGCCCAGTAGTTGGATCGCCAAACAAACCAGCTGTGCAAGGTGCTTTGCACATATTGTCGGTTGGATCACCGAAGTAGGATGTTGGACAGGAAGTGGCACAAATCCTCTTGCCAGCGACAGAGTATGGATCTCCATAGTAACCTTCGGGGCAACTACTGAGGCAAAGTCGACTGACTGAGTCTGAGAATTTTGGAGCTGTGCAATTGAGTCTGCAGCGTCTTCCACCTAGATCATCTCCATAGGTTGTGCTCGCGCATAGTGTCGTGCATTCATTTGTTGAGTAATCGCCGAAAGTGGAAACTGGAGTCGCAGTGCAGGTTGGTTGGCACGTTCTGCTATTCTGCGCATCGCCGAATAAATGTGTATTGATGGAATCGCAACTAGCAATACACTGTCTTCCAGAAGTGACATCTCCAAACAACTTCGGTTAAGTTGGACAGACAGCTACGCACATTTTACCTGCCCAATAGGCATATCCAGGAGAATTGCAGCTGGTTCGGCATGTCTTTGTTGTGTTGTCTGCAACCCAACCGGCTGGACAGTCTAAGTTTACAAAGGTGCTTACTTGGGCTTGTGACGCATTAGTTATTATTTGGGTTTCCGTAATGACCATCTGGGCATTGTCTAGGGTCAGACAGGCAAGTGTAATTTAGCGGATTAGCGTATTGCCCTGATACGCATCCTGTCTCACATGAACGGAAGTCGCTGTTGAGTTGCTCAAACTTTCCACTTGGACAATCTAAGTAAGATATATGGTACTTTTGAGGCACAAGTGACTGGTTTAATCAGCATAGTAGTTATTCGAGCAATTCGTGACACATGATCCGTTCAGAGTGCCACTGTTGTTGACGACATCTCCGTATTTACCCGCAGGGCATGTTTTAACGCATGCGCCACTGCTAATGAAGTATCCAACCGGACATATTGAGACGCAGGTATTATCCCCATCGAATTTGTAACCTGTAGTGCAGGTTAAGGAGCATTTGGGGTTGGTTGCGTTGTTCTCGATAAGCCTGTAGCTGCTAGTTGGGCACTTGGTCAGACACTCGCCTGTTAATGCTGCTACATAATTGTTTGGGCAGACAGCATAACAGGAGTTGTTTGCTCCATTGAATTTGTACTGGCCGTATGTAGAACAGTCAGTAACGCACACCATGGTGCCTGCATATGCGTAGTAGGCAGTTCCTGATACGTTGGGGCAGTATTGGACACATAGACCACTTGGGGATCCAAAGGTATTGGGGAACGAACAGCTTGCCGACGGGACACAAGTATAGGTAAGAGGATCTCCATAGAGTTGGGGCGAAGTTTGACATGGTTTTACACATGCAGTAGACTGCCAATACCAACCGTTGGCAGAATCACAAACACAGGTTCCGTTTACTGACACCATGTTCGCCGTTGCACATGAACTGCAGTCTGTACTCTTTGGTCCAGTGCAAGTAGTACAAGCTGAATGACAAGTGCTGATAGTCACAACGACTTACCGAATTCCCCATTGATTACTCGTACCGATGAGGTTGTCGTTCGTTCGGATCCTGTAAGTACTTGTGCCTGTATCAGTATGGTTCCAGGTGGCGAAGAATTGTAGCACATAATCGTAGGTGTTATCGCCGCAAAGCTGCTCGCCGACGGCTCCGTACACGTTATAGACCCATGAGTAGTAGGTAACTCCTGTGGTATCTTGGATGAAAACAGATGCTGAACTGGGCCATTCGTCGATGAATATCATCTTGAATCTGAAATTGATAGCCCAGTGTTCTGCTAGTGTACCAAGTGGTGCGGTACTGAACTGCAGGTAGTTCGTTGCATCTGATGCAGTGTTATTAAAGCCAAACAGATAATTGCTTCCGCAGATATTTCGGAAGGTCTTGGTTGGAGTGGAGAAAACGCCAGTTGGTGCACTGTTCCCTGTATAACTTCCCAGCGTTTGAGTGTTGGTGTTTTGAGTACATGTCCCACTTGTGTTGGTCGTGTTTTGGTAAGTCATATACGAGTCGTACGGGCATGCGGTGCACTCGTCCGCTGCGGCTGCTCGACAGGTCATACAGCTGTAGTCGCACAAAGAGCATTTTACGTAGGAGGAGATGTAGTAACCTTGGAGGCACGTACAACCGCTTGGTGCCCATTGGGTAGAACCGGGAGTTGGAACATATTTGGCGTATTACCGACACTAAGAGTTGGATAAGCAGTGACCCTGCACCAAGGTGTATCCAGTGAGACAAGTTGTGCATAGGAGAACATTGGAACATGATGTGTCGGTACAGTCGATCGCCGGATTGTTAAGGTAGATGCTGAGATCACAATTTGAGCACGGCGAAGGACACAGTAGACAAGTCATTATCTTGACACTTCCGTAGTA
>ERZ724508.168-NODE-168-length-47136-cov-5.695716_pt1 | contig 47136 bp, 68 predicted proteins | sample MGYA00376041_ERZ724508 | MGnify/ENA primary metagenome ERZ724508 (study PRJEB28724, sample SAMN07190887) | wastewater metagenome | isolation source: effluent of sewage treatment plant in Hong Hong | place: USA: Christiansburg, Virginia | collected 2016-03-01 ...
GAAATATCATAAATATTAATCCAATGCCAATTGCTGACTATGGAACTGAATTGTTACTGCTTCTGGCGACTACCGCAAGTTACGGATCTATACACCCGTTTTGAAGGGAAATTACGATGTTGCCCTCAAGTCTATGGGTAAGGCGTTGCCATCTCACCCCAACGGGTGGTACGTTATGTGTCGCTCTCAAGAACTCAAGAATGGTTAAGTCAAAGCAATCGACTATTGGGGATAAAACATTGCACTTTTTCGAGGCAATGACGGAAAGGCCTACGCTCTTGAGGGTTACTGTGCTCACTTAGGAGCACACATGGGCATCGGTGGAGCAGTGAAGTATGGCAACTGTATCCAATGTCCTTTCCATGGTTGGGCTTACGATGGTGAAACTGGAGCCTGTGTGGGTAATCCTTCCAAATTATTCTAGATCACAACAAAAAGCCTTTGAGGGGACTTTCTGTGGAGTACAATGATTAGTTTGGAGAGCGTGGCTCAAAGCTGGAGTGGAAATAATGTGAAACAGACATAAAGCTGCGGAAATACTTCGTCCAGTAGGTGAATGGGTTGATTTACGTATGGGTTCACTCAGACCCAACTAAGAGTCCCGACTATCAAATTCCCTCAATGGATTGGCTGTTGAAGGATATGCAGTACCGAGGAACAAGTTTAAACATCATCCGATGCCATCTGCAGGACGTTGCTGAGAATGGAGCAGATGTTATGCACTTTTTCTACGTACATAAATACCTTGCACGAGTTGCGAAGTTTCTGGTTGTCAACTGGATCGCCTGGTGGTTACCAGGAGATAAAGCTGATCTCTAAGACAGGTTTACTCACAAAATCCCATCTATAAAAAAGTGGCGAGAAGACATCTATTCCCATGTTATCAAGAATAACCCAGATTTGAAATATTACGGTATTGGGACTATCGATGCTTATGTTAGCTTCCCCCTGCTCAAGGAATTCTTTGGGTGGAACATCAGTGTCTTCCAAGTTGGTCCAGGAACTGTCTACCTCTTCGTCAAGTCATACTTCTTCCAAATCATGTATATCCAATACGTCAAGACCGAAGGGAAGTACAAGCAGCTCCTATCACATGACATTTACGCCAGCAAGTGGACACCCTATTGGCTGAGTGCAGCTCTGCTCCAAGCATAAGCCATCCAGGTCTACAATGACACACTAGTTTGGGATGCCAAGCAGTTCAAACGGAAGTTCCACTACCATAAGACGAACAAGGCGGATGGTCATCTGAAAAACTGGACCGAATGGTTCAGCCAGTTCTACGATGGCTGCAAAGAGAAAGAGCAGAAGACGCTTGGTTGGTGATATGAGTGTACCGTATCTTACCTCCCATACTTTGAGGACTAACTTCTGATTAATATTATTACCGTTATGGACTTCTCAAACGTCGTGTGCCCGGCCTGCCGCAAGCTCGTGCGTTAGCCTATCAACCTCATCTGTGACCACAACCTGTGCTTTAAGTGTGCGTAAAGGCTGCTGGTGGTGGATAGCGAGAGGTACTTTCCTTCTTCTATGCAGCGAGTATTAAAGAAAGTTTAGGCTAGCTTGTCCAAGCTGCAAGCGCTCAACAGTCACTTACGACCTTCGCCATCTGATCATCAGCTGCACTGAGTACGATGAGGATCTCTACGTTACGGCTAAGTACGTAGCTGACAAGCCGGAGATCAAGCTGAAGTCACCTCGCTTCGACCCTCCGAAAAGCCGTGAAACTGACTCCCCTTTGATGAAGTACGCCTGCAAAAAGCCATCAGTACCAAGTGATTCCGAACGAGGGTCATCCAGCCATAAAGAGTCGACAACAATTACCCCCAAGACATCAAATGGTGGAATCGTAACATCGGTGAAGTGCAGCAGCCACTACATCGCTTTGAAGTACTACTGCGAGCAGGACAAGAGCCTATTGTGTTCTGAATGTGTCAAGTGGCACAAAGATCACCGGTTGGCCGACCTGAAGAATGCCCACGATGTCATAGTTGCAGAGAATAGCCGCAACAAGGAAGAGTCGAAATCCAAACTGTCAGAAGTGAAGAAGTTCATTTCGGTGGCTAGTGAGAGCAAGAAGTCGCTTTCAATGGAATTCGATCAGCTAATGGGAACTTTGGATTCAGAGTTCAAATGGCTGCACGAAGAACTCACGAAGAAGCAGCACGAATTAGCGGCGAGCTTAAAGAATATATACATGATGAAGATTGAGGAGCAGACTATCATGCTCAGTGACCTATCCGAACTACAGAAGACGCTAGCGGAATACAACGACTATAGCTTCCGGGACTTCGATAGCCAGGTGTACTTTTTCAATCTCTATGCCAATTCGAGGAAGAAGTTACAAGTGCAGCAGCCTGCCAACAAGCCTGCGGGTTACGTCTGGGAGAGAAACCGGGAAGGGTTCTACGAAGCAATCGAACGGTTCATGAAGCTCAAGCAAGGAGCGCAAACTGGAAAGCCGCCAGCACCAGCATCAGATCACCAACGAAAAAAGAGTTCGCATAACGCATCCTACTTGGAGATGTTATCAGCGAATGTGTCGCGGAAGGGCAGCAGCGTCTGCGAGTAGGACTTGAAAGATGCACGCCAACAGCAACCGGTGAAAGGTTCAAAATAGAAGGAAAACTATAAGCCAGCACCGTCGAATGTTCTGCAGCTGGACTTAAAAAGACTGAAGTTTTGACTTTCGCCGCTTAGAAGTTATTATATAAGCATTATGCCAAAACACATGCATGTCCTCTCATTAGCACATGTTACCGTCGCCATTATCGCTTGTAGGTTTCTTTGCACGACAGAGTAGGCACTTCATTTCCCACTCGAAGACTTTGTTGAATTGAGCGGTACCTCCAATAATATGTCGTTATCGCTGCAAGTCCAAACCAACTTAATCGGGCGCACAGAGACACATAATATTAAATGTTGGAGTTCAACAAGGAAACTCAAACTAACGTTCGTCTCCGAGCCCCACCTCTCCTCATCGAGCGGTAAGATGCAGAACGGACTGACACACTTCTGGAGCGTTCCGATTTCATTGATGCACTCTACAAGTAGGCGTGTGATCCAAAGTCGTGGATAGGTGAACTATCCGACCTAGAACCCATGAAGGCCATTATGGACAGGATCAAGGACGACTTGACAGCTCAAACTACTAAATTGAGTGCACTCGGGACCCTCAAGCAGAAGGATAGTGCTGAAGCTGTATCGCTCGAGTCCGCCATTAGCAACACAATCCGTACTCTTGACAAACTGCTGGAAAGATGGCAACGGCGCATAAGTGACACAGTAATGACGAAGCTGCTCCTCAGGGTTATCATCTGCGCTTCTTCTAACGCACTTGTCGCAGAAACGTTGCTGCTGATCTCCCACTTTTTGTTCAGCATTGAGGAGAAGCCGCTGTTCTACGTAGTGCGAGCCTACATGGAGCACTGGAACAGCTACAATAACAAACGTATTGGTCTAGATAGCCTCCTGCAGACACAACCTCGGGACCTGAAGATGGAGTTCAATGAAAACAGCAAGCCTGTGGTGATAGAATCCACTTACAATGAACTCAAGACGTATTTTGATGAAGGCCTCCCATGCTTTGAAATAGCTTCTGGTCTTTGTGAAGATCACCATCATCCGTACGTCGAGTTGGCAGTACTAGTGAAGTTACGATTCGTATTGTGTCCACCGGAGCAACTGAGCGACCTCGTATACTGCGTATTACTGAGCTTTCAGATTCTCAATCGCATTGAGGTTGGGTGGTTCAGAGCCGAAGAAACTCGCAAGCAGATACCCGAAATCTTCATGTTTCCACCTGACTACGAAAACATCTTCCTGGAATTCCTTGAACTGTTCTCGTTGAAGGACTGTGACAGCAGCACGCATTTGCATATACTGGAGGTTGTCAAAGCAATACTAGAAACGGAGCAGGGAGCAGAAGAGGGTAGCGATTTGTTCATGTCTCTAGCCAAGCATTTCACCTACATCCGCAGAATCATCAACGACATCAATAATGCACTTCAAGGCCGATAGCCACAATACCTTCCGTTGTCGACAGTGTCAAACAAGGCTTTCGTGAAGGTAGTGCTGCAACTCCTGTGCTTGTGCAACGTTGAGATTGAGGACATTATGTAGGTGTCGTTTGAGGTTGCTGAGAAGGTGGCATTCTCTGAAGACTTTGATCGGGAGACTGTAGCAGTTGCTTGCCTTGTGCTCACCTATCAGCAACTCAACGATAGCAAATAGGAACATCTTATCGATAAGCTGATTGAGGCTGCATCGGCAGGGAAGAGTACCCATATAACTTCCTACCTACTCACGTTGGCTTCATTCTTTAACCACAACAATCACTATGGGCAAGCTCACCGTAGAGATTCCACAGCATTAGCTCGTAAACTGGTAGAATCGCAGCTCTTTGAAAAACTTTGCGAAATGGTAACATACTCGCCTCTGAAGACTGACTCGATTGCCTTCCGAACCCTCATGCTCATCGAAAATATTTGCTCTGAAGCACCTCTGTTAACTGACAAGATCGCTACGATCATTGACCAGTTTTTATCGATACTGAGCCGATCTGAGTTCTATCCTTCTGACGAGCCAGAAACTCTCGTGGTGATTCCAAGCTTCCTTCATCATGTTTCTCTCAAGGAAGGTAATGTGCGAAATAAGGTCATGACATCGGGAGTGCTTAAGGCACTCATTGGAATATACTCTCTCGATAAATTTGTCAAAATACTCTCGTTGAATCACCACGCAGAGCCTATAGCGCAGTTCTTCGGCAGCATCAATAGGTTTCTGATCAACATTCCAGCCTGCCGATAAGGCATTCTCGAAGGACTGCTCGAAGCCTGCCAGCGAATCATCAAGGAAATGCTGCAATTTGAGAAGGAGCTGGACATGCAGGTCGAAGGAAAGCCATATACAAAGACAGTCCGGTACCAAGACGTTACAGCCAAGATAAACAACATAATGCGGTTGATAATCAAGATATCGGGGAATCTCAACGCCGACTGCACAGAACTCTACAGTTGTACCGAAATGATGTTTAAGCTGAAGTACCTGAACGTGCACAACCCTGCAGAAAATCATTGGATGAGCCATAACGCAAGGCTCGTGGAGGATCCCAAAGCTCCAGGCATGAAACTCGAAGCTATCTGCCAAAGCATCGAGTAGATTATCAAAGAAACCGTTGTAGAGGAGTACGATATTGCGAACGAAGGGGAGGTAATCAACTGGAAGATATTCGTGAACCTGAACAGACTGGATAGACTGATCAACCTGGCAAGGACCAGCAACGATATGAACCCCCTGTACAGCAGGATCGACATGTTCCCAGTGATCGAGAAGCTCGATGCGATGAGGATGAGCGATATCACGACCATTGCGCATGAGATTTCTGAGCTTCAACTTCCATTGAATTCCGACGAACTACGAGATTTTCTGCTGCACACTCTCAAGACCCTCGCAGAGAAGAAAGCCAATGTTGGTCTCAGCCTTCAGTATACGCTAAAAAGGTTGCTGAACGAAGCCTGCAAAGCACGCTCATTCGAGATCAATGAGAAGATAGCTCGAAGCGTGACTTTAGTGCTGCAGCATCTGCTGGCGAACCTGCCGTAGTGCACACTTAAGTCTATTTACATCACCAAACTCAAGTTTGACCATGTGCAGTTCATGCTCGAGCTCATTCCGATGGTGATGCATAACTACACTCAGTTTCCGTGCAATTTCACAATGTTCTCATACCTTTATCAGGAAGATGTGGACATTTTCTTCCAAGTCTGTTCGGCCATCATCGCCAAGTACTGGCACTAAGTAGAGGAGCAGGGCGATAATCTCAAAGGCTTCACTGAACTCCTCCGAAACGAATTGCTCAAGAAGCTCGTCATTGTCCTGCAAGCCGTCAGTACCTTCTAAACCATCGAGGATTAGGAGGAAGACGACAACGCCGACTAAACCATCAAAGAGTTCGAAAAGGCAAGAGCTGACTGCGTTCGTTTTGTCATGGCGAAGATGCTCAAAGGTTTCATGAAACTAGCCCTGGAAATTCCGAATGGCAGCGATTGTTCCACTTCGTCACAAATGAACATCAAGCACGTTATCGTGACGGTATTCGCATCAATTAACAGACTGGCAACCATGCGGAACCGTAACCTCTCCAAGTGCAAGATTCCATTTACGATTGATTCAGAGAGATCTCTCACCGAAACAGAGTTCAGAGTGAAATGCTAGCACATGCTTACCGAGTTCCACACTGTTATCCTAGAGAGACTGCATACATGGCAATGCTACGAAATGCCGATGGTCGGACTCTATCTAGAACATTCAAGTCGGAAACTGTTCAAGTGGAAGGAATGTGCGAGATTAATCTACAACAAAGCATGTGCAGGGGTTATCGATGTCGCCAAACATCTGTTTCACGAATATGAAATCGATCTAGGAATCAGGCACCCAAAGACCAGTAATATTGAATACGAAAAAGTCAATCTGAGAACTGAACTGAACAAGTTGAATATAGACCTAACGTCGGTAATTTACGTAATGGAGGTGGCAACCCAAAACAAGTGGTTTGGTAGCGGGGAGTTATTAATCCCATCAACGAGCATTTGCGAACTGGTTAAACTGGTTGAGCACATCATTATGAACTCAGCTGACATGCTTAAAGAGTAGAATAAACCGCTGGAGGCGATAGACCCGATGGTTAGAAGGATACTTGTTATGGTGGAGACCTACAAAACTTACTAGTTGTAACGGAAGGCAGAGAGTATAAACCAAAGGAAAAGAGAGCAGCAAGAAAAGGAGCTGATAAAGTTGGAGCCCATCAAAGCAAGGAGGGTGCGCAACAAAAAAAGAAAGGAAGCTGAGCGACAGAAAACTGAGAGCAAGGTGGTGAAGGAGTAGAAACAAGCAGTACAGGAGAACAAAGAGGAAGTTAAGGAGGAACGTCAACGGCGTCCAAAAACGAAGAAAATTAAAGAAAAGAAGCACAAAAAGCCTTCGCAGCTTTCGGTTGCAGTACAAAGTATGCTGCACAGTCTACTCTCACAGCCCTTGCCGTTAATCGACTGCAGTACTCTCAGGCAAGTTATGTTGTTGCTATCTGATACCCTCAAAAGCTAGTCGAAGAAGTTCCTGAGAATAAGGATGGACTAGCTCGCTCCCCTTATCGTTCAAGCCAAGCTTAGAGATCGGGGCAGGACCGGGCTAATCGAAGACCTCTCAACTCTGGTGATTAGGTTATTTAGCAACCAGCATGTGCGTTTGGATGTCGAAGCCTCCATAAAGAGAATCTTCTACGAAATTGAAAAGGACGCGAAAGACGGGTGGTTTTTATTGTCGCGAGTCCTTAATGAAGCCAAACTCCTCACAGATTCATTCGGTGAAGAACCAGTAACCACCTCTCTACGTTAACTGTGCCAGTTCCGCAAGGGAGAGGAGTTAGTAACCCTCAGTAACCGACAAGTATGGGACTGTCTCAACCACGAGGCTGATAAGTACTCAGTAAGATTAAGGCCTGATGTCGATCTCACAACTATCAGCATGCCTTCCCTAGGAGGCCTGAAGAACCGTCGCAAGTCGTCGCATAAGTAGCATGGTACGGTGATGGTCGTGGAAGAACCCAACAAATATCTGGAGTATGTACCTGACGGTCCGTTGCTCGCAGTACTCCGTACCATCCTTGAGCAGATGATCCAGGATATTCTAACCTTCATCGAGAATCGTGTAACAAACAAGGAACTCCGAAGCAACAATGCCTTTGATTTCAACAACCTCGCTAAGGTATTGAGAGTGGTGGTTCGTGAGTCCAGCATACTCATCCCATTCATTACCAGGTTCAAGTGTAGAAAGACTTTGAATAGCTGTTTGGCCAGCTGCAGCGAGCAAACCCGCCGTATCACAGAGGAACTACTTGTCAAGCGGGATAAGTAAACTCGAAGCGAGCCTTGCGAAATAACCTTCATGTCTCTGCTGCTCCGACTATTCACGACAGTCAGTTTCAAGAATCTTTAAAGGTTGGTGTTTTTGTTGTGTCTGGACAACTATGTGCTATGCCGGAGCCCGAAGAACGTGGTACAGTCAACCGGCTACTGGATTCGTATGAAAGTGCTCGAGGAACTTGGTGGAGGTGGGTGTGGATGGATTCGAAACCTTGCTTATCTAAGCCTGCTGATGAACCTCCTCGACATCAAGTAATTTTCAAGGCAGTGCATCCAGGAAGGAACCATCAGCTACCTCCACAAACAGTTCATCCTGACCCGCCAATCAGAAACTGCAGATTTCTTCTATGCGCAACTTCCATGCATTCTCAACCCACTAACAGTCCTGCACAATGTTAATTTGGCTTTCCAAGTTAATAAGCAAAAGCCAACCGTAGTCAGAGGGAAGCATACGGCTCACCAGGTCAAACACCAGCTCATTTCCAAGAACTTTTTAAAGAGGAATAACTTCACAAGCAACTGGATCTATCAGTCAGGAGATTAGATTATGAGGGCTGATTACAGTCGGCATTTCCGCAGGGAAGGCTAGTTTGATGATGAACACTTCTACTTCAACAGTGAGGACGGTACAGAAGAGTATGAAGATGCCGATGCTTCCAGCTTATCCCAAATAGAACCCTCCGATGAGATGAGTGGATCGGTGGACGGCGATTAAATCGAAATGGAACAAGACGACATTGATGAATCTGATATGAGTTCAGGTGACGGTTGGACCTCGGAGCATGGGGCCTAAGGTTTCAGCATTGGTCGTGAAGGGGCATCAGAAAGCGAGAATCCTGATGAAATGGACGCATAGCATCAGATTGACGGCGATTTTGATGACCGCCCATCAAACCTGAGCGATATACTAGATGAAGGAGGTATTACAGATGAGGCATCAAGTATGATCATTCAGCAGGTCTTCGGAAACGACAATAGCTCGCAGAGCGGGAATAGTGCCATCCAATAACGACTCTTCTCAGACCTGCAGGGTAATCCAAAGATATTCAACCCGGAGGTAAGAAGGCTGGCCGAGCAGATCGAACAGCTACTGGTAACTATCTTTGTGAGAAAGGACGAAAGTAACCCCATATACCAGAAGGTGCGTGGCGAGGAACTGTTCCAACTTTGTGAGTCAGTTGATGGGTGGGTTGCACCAGGTCAACGAACTTCGTCATCGGAGGTGAGGAGATCCAATGATATAACCTCACTATTGATCGAGTTTAAGGAGCCCAAAGTAATCTTCGATGATACCAATATCGTCCTGCCAACGAGATGGCGCCGCCGTGGAGAATTATTGCAGCGCCCAAGAATGATAACGGCCTCATCAGTCCAAGTTGACAATAATGAAGTACCAATGCCAGCCGAAGCAGCCAGACCCCATATCCTGATACACCAGCATCACCAACCAAATCAAGATGAGCATGAAGAGATGGAGCAGGAGGATATCGATGAAGAGGGAGATGACGATCAAGATGACGGTGGTGAGAATTAGATGGACGACTTCCACGGGCGTCTCCGTTTGCTGATTCAAGACGAACAGGATCGTGAAAACGAAGAAAGCGAAGGTAACCTCGGCAACATCGAAGAACTCCTGCAGGGAACAAACTTCGATCCGAATTAGTTCAGACTTTTGCCAAGAGAAGTGCAAGCCGATATCCTACATAACATCATGAACCCTACTGTTGATGAGATCCACAGACATGTGAGATATCCACAGCAGTCGGATCCACCAGCAGAACTAGAAGTGCATCCACGATAGGGCGACCCAATCGTTGTGGAATAACATGACCACCAATCGTAGGCGCCCCCTCCCTAGCCAGAACTGGAACCCGTTGAAGTTGCCTACGACCGTCGCAGGAAGCTGAGCCATGACTATATCAAGAAGATCGCCAAGGATCCTCGTGAAATTTTGCTGAAATAAAAGAAATAGCAGAAGCTCTACCTCTGTGAAAATGAGTTCATCACTGCACTCATGAGCCTACTCTACCAGGATGAAGTTGCTCATAACGAGTATCCGTTCGCACTGCTAAAATCTCTGTGTGCCAACCCTCTTAACGAAACGCGTTTCCTCGCTACTTTCATGATCATCCTCAAGCATCCCAACCTTATCGAAGAGAAGATAGCTCATAAGGAGTCTTTGGATACCTTCCCGATGACGGTGCTACGGCAGAAGAACGGTGAAATCGGCACAGATTATCTTAACATGGGCTATGCGTTCATCAGTCTCAAGATCCTGCATATTCTGTCAAACCTGTCGAGGACGAACTCCTCTGCAATGCTGGAGGCTACGCACAACAAAGTCAGCTTCCTTGCTGAGTGGTATTGGCTTGAGGAAAAGCCTTACTACGTGCAACTAATTTAGTTGCTGGATGCGCCTGCCTACCGTGAATCCTCATTCCAAGTGTACCTCACCGAGACCATCTTCAATATCATCCGGCACTACTGCCTAAAATACATCCACGATAAGGAGCAGAGCGGTACAGCTGAAGAGTTCCGATTGAGGTTGAGTTCTAACGAAGTGCGACTGCTTTGCACTCTGCTGGAAACCTTCGAGGAAACTGAGCACATTTCTGAAGTAATCATGTTGCTCTGTATCGACGAATCGAACCTGAACACGTTCATCAGCACCCTCAACGTACTCCTAGAAGGCATTAGCAAGGATCTCATCAATGACCTAAAAAGTCGTAGTAACGACGATAAGTTTATCCGTGGCCACCTCAAGAAGATCCTATCAATTGTGTACGATATGTTCCAAAGCGAGTATACTGCCAGGCTTGAGAAGACACAGTAACGGTCTGCAGTCAAAAATTAACTGCTACGCTCCTTCAAGAGTCTCATTGAATGTCGGTCACTGCAGCAGCTCTGCCATGACTGGATAGAGTTTATGTGTGACAATACTGTCAATCAGTATCAGCTGGCAATCCTCACTGAAGTACTCGAGTGTTTCTTCATCATCTACAAGATCACTATGGCAGAGGAGGAGCAGAGAAGCAAGCGAAGAAATATTTCTGCACTCGGCGAACTTGACTAGCCATCCGCCAAGAAGGATGGCCAAACATAGCTAACTAAGGAGTTTTCCTTGGAGGCCTAGTTCAACTACATCTGTCTGAAGGGGAGGCCTGTTGTCAATAGCATTCTCAAGCAGAAGCTCAGCGATATGAAAAAGATGCGACGCAAGGAACTCCCATCCTCAATCTTCGATGACCCAATGATCTACATCCTATCGAAGAACTCAAGCCTCATCGATTACGACAACAAACGAACCATGTTCAAAATGGAAATCAAGAATATCAAGTCAAGGGAGAAAGGGCATCACCCCATCGATTTGGTATTGTCAAGGGAGCATGTACTCGATCAGTCTATGAACGAAATCATGGCTAGGAGTGCTCCCGAACTGAAGGGTAAACTGCATATCCAGTTCCAAGATGAAGAGGGAGAGGATGCTGGTGGACTCACACGCGAATGGTTTTCTTTGCTATCCAAACAAATGTTCAACCCCAACTACGCAATCTTCCAGCCGTCATCAACTGGCAACACGTACCAACCCTCACCAAAATCGTACATCAACCCACAGCATCTTACGTTCTTTAAATTCGTGGGTAGGGTCGTAGGCAAGGCCATGCATGATGGGTTCATTATGTAGGCGTTCTTCACCCCTGCCTTCTACAAGCATATACTTGGCCTGCCAATCACCTATCGCGATATGGAGGAGGAAGACTATGAATTCTACAAGAATATGGTATGGCTGATCGAGAACGACATCACCGATGTCTTTGAACTCACCTTCTCCTACGACTATGATGAATTTGGAGAGCTGAAGGTCAAGGATCTTAAACCCAACGGTCGTAGCATCCCCGTAACCTAGCAAAATAAGCTGGAGTACATTCAGATGCTCTGTTACGCAAAGATGGCGACGGCAGTTCAGAAGCAGATCGAAGCCTTTTTGGAAGGTTTCCATTAGCTCATCCCACCACAGCTTGTCAGCATCTTCGATTCCAAAGAATTGGAACTTATGATTTCTGGACTCCCCACCATTGACATCCAAGACCTCAAAGAAAACACTGAGCTCGTAAACTACGATAAGCATGACAACGTGATCGTGTGGCTATTCGAGGTGCTCTAGGGCTTTGATAGCAACCTTCGAGCTTCTTTCTTGCAGTTCGTCACTGGTACTTCCCGACTTCCCTCTGAAGGTTTCAAGGGACTACGTGGCGTCAATGGTCCACAGAAATTCAACATCCACAAAGACTTTGATAGCAGCAAACTACCTCGAGCTCACACCTGCTTTAACCAGTTGGATCTACCAAACTACCCGACAAAGGAAGTTCTCATCGAAAAGCTAACGGTAGCCGTGACCGAGGGCAAAGAGGGCTTCGGTATGATTTGACATGCGACTTCAATTCACCGTCTGTTGTTGCCACTTTTATATTTAAGTATGATTAGACGAGCCCTCCAACTAGGAAAAGCAACAAACTCACCTTCACTGTATCGTCTGGCCAGGGCGTTCGGTCGTATCGGTGAGTAATTGGCTACGACTGACACCCTAGAAGACCGAGTGGTGCAGGAACCACCCACCAACATTGCACAGGAAGCTCGAGATATCCTGCGACAACCATATGACATGATTGAGCTCGTGATCAAACCAAATCTCCAAAACAGCACAGCGGAAGAGGCTATTCGGAGGATGCAGTCAATGTGGAAGGTATAGCAGCATGTCAGCACACCGAGCATAAAGCGAAGAAAGTTAATTCACGAGGATGTTGTTTTGACGTGCAGGCATCTCCTCAATTCGAAGCTTAATGAAGAGTAGCTAATGGAGTTCATGTTCCATGTAAAGCAGCTACTGATAAGCGAAGAGTCCATACCATAGGAACATTTCCCGTCCCTCCGTGGAGAGCTACGTGAGATGATGAAGACCTCCCCGAACAGCTAGACAATCGCCTCCATCGCAGAAAGGATCCTGAAGGATGAGTGCACGTTGATGCAGCTCGTGCGGTACGTAATACTGCTTGAGTACCTACCAGCACAAGCCACCAACCATCTGCTCAGGAAGTAAGTATCGTGCTTATGCCAGAATCAACCCGATAGTCCCGCATCTGAGCGAGCAATCAATCCTGCAACTTGCAAGCGAGTTGGTGGATATTCCTTACGAGCTCGAGCATGTACCGCTGGTTCAGATACTGAAAGCTTCGGCCCAACTATACTCAATATACCACTCCGTGCATCACATTTACCTTCTGGTCAGAATTGCTTAGCGCCACGGTATGCAAAGCTCACCACTCATGCTCCACTTCTACACCCGCACCTTTCAGGAGACCAGCAAAACACCAACATGTACCCGAGTTGGTTATGTTAGATACCGCCGACGAGCTGCTCAAGCTAATCTTAATCCACGGCATTTGCACTTCCCTTAACATCTATACCAAACGATCGCTACAAATTCGTAGCAGTCGCAACAGAATTTCATCACTGCAAGGTTACATCTCTCGGGATGCTCGTTTGAGCCTCAACTTTATCTTGAAGGCACAGGTCGAGCTCAACAAGCACATTCATGTGGGTGATGCGCTACTCAGTAAGCTTCCAGAACGGATTAACACGAAAGATCTGAGTCCTCGTGGTGTCTCCAACTTGGTGGAATGCCTCGATCAGATAACCAAGGATATGAATGTCCTCAACTATACAATCATCAACGATGGGGACTTCCATCCAAGGATCAACGAGTTTGTGCCAGCAATCAGCAACAGGACCATCAAAATCATTTCTGAGATGATGAAGGAGTTCATTCCCAACACATGTCCGAAACTGCTGTTTCGATTCAATACCTCCAACGACCAGTGGCTTGATGACCGGGAAACCGGCAATGGTGGCTTGGAGATTTACATATACCGGGGAATCATCAAACAACTACCGCTTATACGGATTCTTCTGAAAGGCAAGCATGTTGCGTCCGCCACAACAAAGTGCTTCAATGCTTTGGTATGGGAGGAACTCGACCTGACCGACATGAATAATATCGCCAAACACCTCGCCAATAACTTAAAGTATGTGACCGTCACCCCCAAATGGATCAAACCTTTGTGGAAACGGTACAACGAGCTCATCAGAGACACCTAACCCGAGTAGAAGGAGTTGTAGTTCCTGTACTTTTATAGCCTGATACACAAGGAAACTCGTTTGGAAGCCCTAGAACACTTTAAAGAAAGATTAGTGCCGAAGCTGAAACTGGGAAGAACTAATCTCACATCGCTTGAGGACCCAGTGCTATCTATCATGGTCTCCGTGCGGTAACTACACTACCTGATACCGTTCCTTCAACTGAACTTCCTTTAACTCTCTAAGAGCTTTGTTCAGGAGCTGCTTCAGCAGTATGAACTGGAACTGGCTCGTGTGTGCAACCGTTGGGATTCTGCTTTGCTGCGTCTGAACCTCATCAGTTTGGAAGCGCTGAACGAGGAACTGCCGACCTACAGACCCGAAGAACGCCTGATGGAAGCATTGATCCGTAATATGTCGGTCTTTCTCGTCCACGTCTTCAACAAGCGTTACTTCATGGTCAAGCATAGCGAAGTTAACGAACAGTTCGTTCGAGTGATCAAGTGGATCTTGAACTACTCTTGGTCGGAACGTTCGCATACCTTTAAACCGTTCACATCAGTGGGGCTACAAGCTGTTGTAAACCATCTGTATTCCCATCTGTCACTTGAGACCATACAGGTAAGCATCCAAGACTAATACAGCAAATGGTAAGGTTCATGGGAGCCGATCGAAGATTCTACCTACCAGAGACTCTCAAGATCATCCGAACTCACCATATTCAAGGGGCAACCAACGAGGAAGTCGAGGAGCTTCGCGCAGCACTCCACATATAGGCCACTGGTTCACCTCATGTTACTGAAATTATGGCACCGCCTCGGGAAGATGCCTCTGTCTACGACTACGAACAATACCTCAAAAAGGCCTTCCATGAGAAAGGCTCGAAGTTTCTCCTGCGAAAAGAACCACAATCTCGTTAAGAACTACTGTTGGGAGTATGCTTGGGAGTGGCTTCCCAGATCGAAAATCAAACTAATTTCGACTTGAGCCATGATCCAAAGGCAGAGATTATTGTTGACCTCAACAAATACAAGAGCGAAATTGAGAAAATCTTCAATATTTCAGTGGCAAACTTAGACGAAAATCAAACAATAAAGGTCGAGGCAGTCGACGAGCACTTCTGTAGCACGAAGGTGGAGTTCATCGATCACACCACCCTCACCACCTACGAGGAGGGACTCACAAAATATACCCATGTTACGCTGCCGATCTACTCCGCTGCCTAGGAAACTATACGTGGTCTCATGTTCGGTATTGTTGATTGCTAGCTTAGGTATCCCGAACTTCATGGACGTAGCAAAGCGGATGAACCCTCCAAATATCATGACCAATATCGTGGTGGAGTTAGTTCGAAACAGTATTCAATACAGTGTGCACGGTCCAATAATAAAGTTGAACATGATCGCTGCCACCAAAGGGGATACTCCCAACGCGACCCCTCAAAACAAACTGATAGTGACAGCAAGCCCACAAAGCTGGCGTATCCGACTGATCTGGTCCTACATCCTCGAGCAGGAAGGATACGAAGTTTATATGATAAACACTAACGACCCCATCGAGCAAATAGTGACGCAGCTTCAAGCCATCCTCAAGAAGAAACGGTGAATGTTAATGTGATATTTGTGTTTATAGTTGGAGAAAACTAATTAGTAGTGGGATATAAGTCATTGCTGCTGCTCATCCTAGAGGGTAGGGTCTAGGATGGGCGTCTCTACAGTCCGAGTCAGTGTCTTTGCACTTGCATGGCGATTGAATATTATTGTGAATTTGTTCGACGGGAAAGGGTTTGGCAGTTTCAGCATTCTGCCCTCTTTTGGCCGTGGGGGTGGGAAGATTGGGTCAAGAGCGATTTTCAAAGCATTGTCGAGCATAGATGGAATGATCCTACCGAGTAGAGAACTGGATTCTTCCAGACATGGGTTGGTATTTACTTCTATCAACCAAGGCTTGAACCCCTCGTCGATAAGGAAATCGAGCCCAAACACTTCGAATGTGTGTTAACGGTGGCGTCTGTCAAGCAGCTCCCAACTGGCTTCAAGGGAATCACTGGCGAGGGACTACATTAATGAAGGGTTACGATGAGCTTGGGGTATACACTCCGCCAAAAGCTCAATTGGGGATGATGCTCGCCCAGATATTTCTCAAAGTCGTGAAAAGACAGTTTATTAGCTGGTTCATACTTACCATAATCCTCGCTCTTCTTCTGCACGGCGTCATTTGTTAGGTGCACCAACCTTGTCGACAGATTATCGAGTGTAAACAGCTTGCTGGAAGTACGGATGTAGCCTTCGTCGTACCAATATCCCTTGATGGTATGATTGATGGATGTAACGAGAACGTAGCACCGGATGTCAAACTTCCGCCTCTCATAAAGAAAAGGGATGATATACTGTTGCAGAATGAAAGTACGATGCTTGCCAGCATGCTTTCTGATGGACTCGCCGGCGGACTCAACACTATCCACTACATCTATCCCTGTACCCCTATTTGTATTCTCTCCTGGCTTAACCAGCCATACTTTGCTCATTGGAAAGTTCAGTTGAAATTCAGCGAATTGAGGATCGGTTTGACCTGTAACATGGTAAGTGATGGGAATATACTCGAAAGGGTCGACTCCCTTTTTTGAATAGTAACTCTTCAGGTTTTTGAAGAGACTCTTCTTGTTTGATAGTTCTCGATGATATTCCAAATGGTTGTGTACCTTTAGAATGTTGGGACTGTAGCTGTATTGTTGGTAGCGGATGCTTGGAGTTATCACAATACAATCCGGAGTGCTGCAACCAGGAACTAACCTACCTAGCCCTTGCTAGTGCTCACTTGCTGCTCCTTTGGGGTAGGTGCGAGTACCTAGATTCACTTGAAGAGCCCTCCTGCGAAAGTTTTAGCTATAAACGCGAACGCTATGCTCTGGTAGCAACTAGATCACCCTTTGGTACTTGTTCTGGCTCCAGATTAAGTTGTACTCCCCTAAGTTGCCAATAGCTTCGATATTAGAACATTCAACTACAACCCACCATGGCCGTGATTTTAGGGCTGTCTTGACCAATCGGTGGTTGTTGCCTCGTTCTAGTAATGCTCGGTATGAGCCGGTGGGTTAGACCGTCTGATGTATTGCATTCGTCCAATTGATGATGGTCAGCCAGTCGATGTATTGATCGCTTTCCCGCAAGGGCTACTGGAGACTCTTACCGAAGCTGCTCCTCCGGGAATGTCTGGTTCGAATGAGGTTGTTTTTGCTTTCTCTATCGTAGCTAGGCAGCTTCCTTCCACTTTCCCGGAAATGAGCGATGGTCGATCGAAGCTTTTCCTCGTTGACAGTCTTTACTTGCCCCATCGAATAGTCTTGAGTGTTACCCTAGGCAACTACTGACTGAATAGGCTGTTTACGATTGCGTTGTGCCGTTGCTGGAAAGTTCAGATGCGAAAACAGGTTCGACAGGTACTTTTGGGTGGTGGAACGAAGCGGTTCGGTTGCATTTTGAGTGTGCTAAGCGGGTTCACCCTTGCTATGTCGATGTTCTCCACTCACGTACTGTTTTGTCTTGCTACCATTTGCCTTCGATATTCGGAAAAGGTTTGCACGATCGTAGGGCTCTTCCATTAACACTTCCTACTCGATTTGAATGGGACTGCTACCGCCTCGACCGCGTATTCGATCGACTCTTGCCAATATGCACCTCAGTATCTCATCCTCATGATTGCTCACAGTTTGGTCGGCACGAGTCCGACCGTCTGCAGTCTTCTTCAACCTTTGCTGGGAGTCTTTGCGACCATGGTGGAAGATATCGGCATAGCCAAACTGCAGTGGATCGACGGGCTTACCGTCTTGGACGCTGAAGAAGCTCTCCTTCTGGCTCATAGGGAAATAATTTTATAACGCCGCAACAGACAGTTCCCCTCAGCCGAAAGATGGTGTTGTCTAATTCACGAGTCTTAAACGAAAGGTGATCATCCCGGGGGTATGCTGTTGCAATCAACAATATTATTATATTAGTTGCGTTGCATCTTCGCGTTTATAGTGCGTAGACCCCATACCAAATTTTAAGAGTTTGAGTGACTATCCAATCCATAAATAATGATAATGTCGTGTTTTTAGGACCCGTCAGACTACTGACACTACGACTAACCTCAATGGCTCATTCATTTACGACCAGCAGAACAACATCACTCAGGAAAATACTGCATTCGCAGGCTCCGCAGTAGTTGCTGACGTTGCATTACCCGCCTATTTATACTTTTGCGTCGGCCTGCGAACTTATAATTTATTTGCAATCAAGCGCACCTCAGAACATGATGGAGCATAGCAACCTCAAGTATTCTGGAACTACCAGAGACGGGGGTAACAGTCACATCCGAGGCCCATCTGTAACCTACAATGTTATTCAGTATGATGCTACTCCTGATACGCGAAGTGCAAGAAGCCCGAGCTATAGGGCCCAGCAGATGTACACCTTTAGCCCAAAGGACCGACTGGCAGAGTCTGGACTCAGCAGTCAAGAGCTCAACTCGGTTAGACGAACACTTGTGGAGAAGTCCGATCCGAAGCAGCTTGTGGAGAGCCAGGTGAGAAGCCCACGGCGTTACGACTCCAATCCTGAAATGTAACTATCCATGTTGATGTAGGTTTGAGTCTCGTAGCTCAGATCTGTTCCCGGAAGGTAAGAAACAGCACATTATTGGGAAGCTACGGCAAATGGGTTAGAATATTGAGTACCTCATGAGACGCACAAATACTCACTCAGAGGATCTTCAGGGGCGTCTGCTACAACTCAAAGATCTGATTCAAGACATCTTTGAGGAAGTGAGCAATGAGATAGAAGAGCTGAAGGAATAAAACTCTGAACTGAAGCGGAACCATCAAGTGCAGGATGCACGTGAATTCCAGCGGCTTCAGGACTAGTATTCTCGAAGGATCAATCGTTTGGAAACTGAACGAGAAGAGCTTCAGTCTACTTTACGCCAAATGGGTGCTAGCGTCGATCGTGGACGTGACGCCCAAGAGGAGCTAAATAAGAAGTCGCGTGAACTCGACAAGCTCGAAGAAGAACGAGCAGCCAATTTTTAGTCCATCAACCGAATGAAAGAAAAGCTTGAATGCTTGGCAGAAGAGAAGAATATGTACTTGAAGAAGGTGAGTAGCCAGGACAATATGCTGAGTGGAATTCGTAGTGAGGCTCAAGCAGCTGTTGAGAACAGTAGACGCCTTGAGCGGAAGACGAAGGAAGCCGAGAATCACATCGCCGACATGGAAGATCATATTGCAGACCTGAACAAAAAGAACAAAGAGCTGAACATTCAAATCAACGCTATCGCAGAGGAGAGGAATCGGATTCAGCAAAGGTCAAAGCAGGATGTCGAGGAACTTATGCGCCTACGATAAGTCAATAAGGAAATTTCAAATAAGCTGGAGGGTGCTCTTCAAAGGCTCAAAGAGCAGGTGAGAATGAAGGAAGACTATGAAGTTCAGCTGGGGCAGCTCAAGCAGACAGTTGAAAGCGAGCGACGAAAGAGTGAAGCAGTGAAGCATGATGCCTAAGGAAGGCTAAAAGAGTAGCGTGAAAAGATGGCACGAAAGTATGACGATTATGAGGGTAAGCTCGGAAATGCCGAAAAGAGAATCAAAGACTTCCAGCGCAAGAGCGATGTTGCCGACGAAGCGATCAATGCTCTGAAAGAGGAACTCAACAGCGAACGAAGAAGATCGATTGCCTTGGACAAGAATTACCAAGAATACCAAAAAGAAATGGCTAGAGAGAAGAAGACTTACCTCGAGCGTATCGAGGAAGAAAAGGCAATGAACAAGAAGTATGGGTTACAGATCAAGGATTACAACAACCAGCTCCAAAAAACTGAGGAAGTGCTTCATTCGTTGGCTAGACAATCCGAGGTGTACGAGTAAGAGATCGATGGCCTTCGAGGTGAAATTGAAAAGGAGCGAAGGAAGAGCTCACTGTTAGAGGAAGAGAGTACGCGCAAGCTCAAGGCATTACTTGACCAGAACAATGGTCTTAGCAGGAAACTGGAGGAAGATCAGGAACGAAATGCCCGCAATGCCAGCGCAATGAAAGAGTATGAAGCAAAATATCGTGACTTCGAGAAGAAGTATCAAGATGAGTCACGCAAAAGTGAAGGCTACAACACCCGCATAAATGAGATTATGGGCGAGTTGGAGAAGGAACGGAGGATGTCCATGATGAACATCCGAGAAAAGCAATAAGTCATAAAAACTCTCGAAAAGGAGAACGACAAGCTCGCAAACCAGATCGACAAGGAAGCAGATGCCTTCAAGAAAAAGCAAGCTGAATTCTTCAACCGGAACCAGGATCTGGAGAGAGTTCTCCAGTAAACTGCAAGGAAGAGCGACGTGCTTTCCAAATAGCTGATAGCCCTCAAAGAGGAGTACGATAAGGAGCGTCGCAAGAGCATGGCCTACGAACAGAACGAAGCCAAGCTGAACCAGAAAATGAAGGAGTTAGGATAGAAGTTTGCCAACGTAGCTGCCCGTCTGGAAGAAAATAAAGACAAGTACATCAAAAAAGAGCAGCTTTACAATGTTCTTGAGGGCAAGTATAAAGAGATCGAAAGGACGTTCCTGGAACAAACTCGCAAGTCACAGCTCAACGAAGAGTAGATTCGGATGCTGCATGCTGAAATTGAAGGAGAACGGCGCAAATCAATGGCGCTCGAGAACGATGCAACCAACAAGATTAAAACTTTACTGGACAAGAACAACAATCTTGTGGAAAAGCTGAATAGCAACAAAGAAAAGCATGAAAGGAACACTGCACTCATTCGTCAGTTCGAGGATAGGGCCAAGGAGTTTGAAGGGAGGTATAACGAGATGGCCAGGAAGTCCGATATGTATGAGGGCGAGATAATCAAAATGAGGGATGAAGCTGAAAAGGACCGTCGACGATCTTTGGCATTGGATGAAGACCAGAAGGCCCGCATTCGAGTACTTGAAGAGAAGAACAGCAAGATTCTACAGAAGTTGGAGGAAGACAGAGATAAATTCAGTCGTACAGCAGAAGACCTTAAGGAAACCGAGCAGAAGTACAGGCTAATTGAAAAGTTACTGGACGATGAAAGGCGTGCAAGCATGCTCAATATCGAGGAAATCAAACGGTTAGGCATGGAGTTTGAAACTGAAAGGCGCAAGTCATTGGCAAGCGAGCAGGATCACAAGAAAAAGTTGGAGCAACTACTGTTAGAGCGTAGTCGAATCGCTGCATAGGCTGATGATCTGAAGGAGAGGCTTAGTGACAGAAGCAAGACGATCAGTTCCCTAGAGACAAAGGCAAGCCGTGCTGAAAGATAAGCAATGGAACTTAATGAAATGCTCAAACAGATTAGTCGCGACAAGGAACGCAACGAACAGCTTCTGAAATCCCTGCAACAGTAGAAAACCGAGCGATAAAACGAGGTTCGCAGGGAAAGAGAGCAACGATAGTCTGTACTTCGAGACCTCCGAGCTTCTAAATAAGCATTAAACGAAAGCCAGAACACTCACCAGCGACTCGTCACTACCATCCAGCACCTGTAGAAGTAGATGGATAAAAAGGACCATGACCTCAACGAATCCAGCGAGCGAAGCCGATACCTTGCGGAAGTCCTCAATGACATGAAAGCTGTTGAGCAAAAGTTGAATCATCGCATTGAAGAGCTTTATACCATCAACGTGGAGAACGCAGCAATGTTTGAGAAAAACTACACGACTCTGAAGAAGGAGATTGAGCACAGAAACAATAACATCGAGGAGCGAGAACGACGCATAGGCATGCTGGAGGACCAGGTTGTGCACGACTCCAAGAAAGTCATCGCTATCCTCCCCAACGGTAGCAAGTCTCCTAGCCACCACGAAATGCACCTCAACCCTGAGAAAGTCAGGAGGCTGTGATCGGATTCACCTTTGTTGAATTATCTTAAGCATTGACTGTTTAGCAGATATGTAGGCTGATGGTTGCCGTCACCAATGCTGCTCGCGAGATATAAGTGCCGGCTGAGACTACCCATGCCAGTGAGGTCGCGTAGCTCAGCTGGTTAGAGCGTTGTGCTAATAACGCAACGGTCGAGGGTTCGATCCCCTCCGGGACCACTTTTTTTCTTGATTTGTAACAGTACTGTGGAATGAGTTCTTGGGTTCATGTTTTTCCTTCGCAGAAGGTGTTATTCATTATGGTCGGTAAGATGGCCCGTAGAACATTCTAGACTGTCATGCCAGCACTATAAATTCACATCTTCAAACTACAGAACGAATAGAATGGCTCAACAGCAAGCAGCACAACAGAATCCCTCGGCGGTTGGCATTGACCTGGGCAGCTTTCAGTCGGTGGTGGCAGTCACCCGAAGAACTGGTGTAGAAGTTCTCACGAATTAAGCTAACTTTCGGTAAACTCCCAATGTAGTTGGTTATGGCGACTGTGAAAGGTACTTGGGGGAGGCTGGCTCGACTCGCATCAAAACCAACTTCAACAATACCGTAACCTTCATTACCAGGTTCCTTGGGCTTTCCGCCGAATGCAGCTTGACATAGGTAGAGAAGAAGTTCGTTACGGTGCGTACGGTAAACACCCCATCAGGCAGACTAGCCTTTGGCGTTACCTATCGCTCGAAGGAGACAGTACTATTATCCGAGCAGGTCGTTGCTGCCTTCCTCCACAAACTGCAGTTGATCATGGAGATTCACAGAATCGATAGGCTGGAACCGGTTGTGCTTTCCGTTCCTGCTTATTACAACGTGTTCGAGAGGAGGGCATTGCTAGACGCCGCTGCCATCGGCGGTATGAAGGTTTCCAGGTTAATCAACGAATCGACTGCAGTGGCAATCGACTATGCCTTAAATCGCCGTTCAGAGTTTCTACAGAATTCGCCGAAGTACGTGCTGTTCGTGGACTTCGGACATAGCAAGCTCAGCCTAACAACCATATCCTTCACGAGGGAGAAAGTAGCAGTCGTGTGTCAGCATAACTAACGAAACTTAGGCTGTCGCGACATGGATTATCTGGTCCTACAATTCTACCGAGAGGTGTTCCGAAAGCAGAGCAACGGTCTGGACGTGATGTAGAACAAGAAAGCATTCGTTAAATTGCTGGAAGCTATTGAGAAGCAAAGAAAGGTGCTATCGGCAAATAGCTAAAACGGACTTCACATGGAATATCTCAGCGAAGAAGAAGATCTCAACTACAACATGCGGAGAGAGGAGTTTGAACAGATCATCGAACCTGTTCTCCAGAAAATCACTCAGGCAGTGCAGAAGCATAAAGCAGATCTATAAGCGTTGGGGTTGAAGCAACTCTGGCGTATTGAGTTGGTCGGAGGAGGCACTCGTGTACCCAGCGTGCTGCGCATCCTTCAGAGTCTATTCGGAATGGAAGTTAGTAGAACTATCAATTCCAGTTAGGCCATTGCCAAAGGGTGTGCCTATATGTCTGCATTCAAGAATCCGCTGTTTAGGCCTGCTGACTTCGCAATCGAAGATGCCAACTACAACACTATCGTCGCCAACTGGAGGCAAGGGCCGGAATTACTGAAGGCTGACCTCAGCGATTTGAAGGCGATGAACTCAGCCAACTTCCCAGCATAGAACAGGAACACACTCTTTCCTGCAGGTTGTGCACTTCCTGCGGTGAGGCAACTTCGTTTCCGTACCAATGATCCCATACAAGTCCTGCTCACCTACCAAACAACTGTTGCAGATTTTCCAACAAACCTTGCCAGCATACTCAGCACAATGCACAAGCTCGATCAACAAAAATCATTGGTGATGAATTTCCTTCTCGACGAAAATGGACTCGTTAGCCTGCAAGATTGCTTTGTGGAGCCAGATATTCCCAAACCAGCACCACCGAACCAACTTATGCGGGTCAAGCCAGCCATGTAGCTCTACCACACAAACCTCACGACAGAAGAGATCACGTAGCTACACTCCTTGGAGACCTCCATGCAGCTCAGCGATCGCTCCACTGAGCAGACTTATGAGTACAAGAATAAATTAGAGGCTTACATTTATTCCACAAAGGAGAAGTTGATAACGGTCTACAAAGACTACATCTCCCCTGAAGAGCATACCCACATGACAGGCCAACTCGATGAAATCAATCAGTGGCTGTATGATTCTGACCCTCATACCGTTCAGACCAACATCAGCGTAAAATCTAAGGAGATAACTGCCGTGCTCGAGCCCATCAATATTCGCATTCGCGATCAGCAAGAATACCATAAAGTGGTGCATGAGTCCAAGCAGGACATCGAAGGCTTCACTAAGGCGATATAAGCTCATGGTAAGGGAACACTTCCACCTAAAGAAAGGGACTGGGCACTCGCAGAAGTGACTAAGATTCATCAATACCTGCATACCGCAGAGGAAGAATACAAGAAAGCCGTAAAGTACCGACCACCCAACCCATCTATCAACGATATCAACCGAATCATGATGTCCCTCAAGTAAAAAGTAGATTCCGTATTGGAGAGCTCCCAGCCTCAAAAGCCTTCTGGTGGCATCTTTGGAAAGGTCTTTGACAAGTTCAGATCCCTATGATTGTATATGCTCGCAATATTCGACTGATTTTAAGTGAGACTAAAAGGAAACGGGTGGAGCTTAGCCTATCATTAATTTTGAAGCATGACAAGGAAGACAAATTGCAAGCGACCAGGAAGGACGGCACTCAAGCATGCCCGTAAATCCGCCAAAAAGGTAGTGTTTGGTTCCAAGAAGCGAAAGCTTCTCAAGAGAAGGAAGCCTGCTGCGCGTTCGAATCGCCCTCTTTTCGAACCTCCCCACCCTGTCACTCCACAGAAGAAGGCTTTTCTGGAGGACGATGCTGTGGAACCCCCTCGTCGACTCAACCCCATCAAGTTGAAAATTCACTCTCCCCCGGATTCCGAAAAAGAATTTGCTTCTGAAGTGGCATCGCTCTACATTCCAAACGAGCTCCAGGCTCAAAGAAGCCATCCCGCTTCACCAATGGATTGCATGATCGACGAGTCCCCTCCTACCACTTCCAGGGTAACGATGATGCCCGTCAACATGATCGGAAGTTGGGGTGGAAAGATTAAAGACCTGACTGATCCTGCCAACTTTGAAGAGTACCTCGAAAAGGATGGAGGGGATGAAGAACGACCCAACAAGTCTGTTGGATGCTGCAGTTGTACTTTAAGCAGCTGCCTGAAGAAGTACTGCGAGTGCCTAAAGGGTGAGATAGCCTGCACCATCCACTGTAAGTGTGTTAAATGCGAAAACAAGTTTGGGGCTAAACCGAAACAGCCTCCCGACGATGACCTCCCTAAGTGTGAGTGTATGAAGTCGGGTTGTGAGAAGAACTATTGTAGGTGCTTCAGGAAGGGAGTCTCATGCACAGAAGAGTGCGAGTGCACAGAATGCAGGAACGTGTCTAAGCCAGACCCTAAGAAGAGTAAGAAACAGAAGCTCAAGCTCGAGGAGTTGACATTCCCAAACGATGAATACGCAGATGACGAAGACTCAGTCTGGCACCACCCCCCACGCAGGATTTCACCCAGGAACCGCTTGTGATGTTTAACCCGCAAAGATCGGTGGTGATTATGCAAATCAAAGTTTAGCTGCCATCTTTACCTTATTCCGAATGGTTTACGGAAAGAATGGGGCAAGGTAAGCTGCGAGATAAGGCTTCAGCGGGAAGTACATGTGCTCCACTCGATGGTCTGCAGCCATCACTATTATCTCCGCTGAACGACCAGGATCCTAGCGTGGTTCCTATTTGAGAGGGTGCGAATGTTCTGGATGTTTTAAGGCTAGAATATCGTGGGATCTCATTGGTGTATCGAGCGAAGGCGGGTAGACGACCGTGATATCAATTCCCAGATCCTCCGTGCGTAGTGCATCGAAGAACCCTCCAAGAGCAAACTTGGATGCACAGTAAGCCGAACGTTGAGGCGTACCTACCTTCCCGCTCATTGACGAAACCACCAGAACCTGCCCTGCAGATTTCTTGAGATGTTGAACCGCAAAGCGTGTGAGATATACGTTGGCGTAGTAGTTTGTTCGCATGAGATCTTCCACGATATCGAGATCCTCAAGTTCATCGAATTTAAAGTGAGCGTTCACACCAGCGTTCAGTACCAGGACATCCAATCTCCCGAATTTCTCCAAGCAGAAATTAATAAGGGATCTGCTTCAGCAGTATGTGTACTTACAGCTCTCCGGTTTCGAAATGTCTGTCGAAAAGGAGTGCACCTTCGCGCCATGCTTCTGGCATTCCTTTTCGGTTTGTTGCAGCCTCTCAGTATTCCTCCCCGTGAGCACCAACCTCGCTTGACGTTTGGCATAGACCAGTGCAAGCTGCTTGCCAAGCCCACTGCTGGCTCCAGTGATGAGTACGACGCTATCCTCTACTGCTGGAGACTAACGTACTTCGATAACGGTTGCGATGCGTAATGGGCACTAGTCCCTGATAATTACCCATATCAAATGATAGAAGCCACCAGCAAGAACCTGTTCAAGATCGGGGAAATGCTTATCGACCCCAAGCAGATCTTCTGGAAGCGGCAGTACATCTTTGCGTGCATCCCTGTTATCCAGCTACTACCCGGTCGTACAACTTACCTGAGTCGCAGATATACTCATTGCACCAAGAAGAAGAGTGTACGACTATAAGGAACTTGAGCCGGCTGAGGTGTTCGACCTTTCGCTGGCTGTGAAGCTTCTCTCCCGTGCAATGGAGGAGATCTTCAGCTCGAACAGCACCACCATCTTCATTCAGGTACGTCAGTGCTAAACGAGGATCAGAACTCTACGAAGGAGTAGAACAAGCTCGGTCATATGATTGTACACGTGATTCCCCGCAAGGCTGGTGACAAATCGAACAACGACGGAATTTACGCCGAGCTGTAAACCTACCCCGAGGAGTACAGCTTCCCATTTAGCACAGCCTTCTGAAGTAGTACAACACCAAGATCAATTCGTTCGGCAACGCCTACGTCAACAAGATTCTGTAGGGCCTGCATGAGGAAGCCAAGAAGTACGAATAGTGCTTGAATGCTGCCTACAAGAAGTAGCAAGAGATTTCACCGTGATGGTTTAATCATATACACTGTGAGCAGCCGCCAGCAATTAAATTTATTGGCAAATGGACGCAGAGTATAACGAGTGCATGGGCAAGATTCGAGTGAAGGACTGCATTAAGATCACAGTCAGTGCAGAGGTACATAGTTGGGTCATGCAGTTCCTGGAGACCAACTTCTAAATGATCAAGGAGTGCCTCAAGAAGGTGTCTTCGCTCAAGGCCGAAATGAATGGCTTTGGGAAGATGAATGCAGAGGTCTACGAACGACTCAACTACATCCAGAAGGATGTGAGCGACAATAAGGTACCCGTATAAGCAACCGCAGAATCTTCTGAACAACGTGAATGATCGACTGACAGTGATGGAAAAGAAGGAGTTTCTCGACCCCATCATGGTACGGTGGTGCTTATCGTAGAAAACTATCCGCGATCTGGAAGTCAAGACTGAACTGAGTCTCAAGAATCGCTAGAATGAAGGGTTCGAGAATATGGTGAAGAGGTTGGAAGCACTTGACCGCTTCGTGACTTCGGAAGCCTTTAATCGATACAAGAGCGATACGGATAGCACCTTGGACGATGTTGGGAAGCTCAAAAACGAGCTGGATCGCTATGTGGACAATAACACCTTCAAGAGTTTTAGGGATACCACAGAGCATGAACTCGCAGCCAACAGTAAAGGGCTTGAGGATCTGAATCAGAACCAGAAGGACTTGTCGAAGCGTGTGGATAAGGTCGACGATAAGGCCAATAAAACAGCGAAGGAGCTGGAGGAGAATAACGGTATGCTGAAAGAGATAAATTTTGTGGAGATGGAAGCTAAGCTCCGCAAGTTCAAGGAAGACGTAACAAAGGACGTCAGCGATATGAACCGAAAACTCAAGAGGATCGTATCAACTGCCGAATTAGGCAACCTGGAGAAAATTATGGTGGAGAAGATGGACTAGTACTTGATGGGCATGAGCAAGAAGTCAGCTGACAAAGATGAGACCAAAAGGGCACTAATGTTCCTGGAGAGCAGAGTAAAGCCACAACATAATTTAGATAAATGTACTCATAGGAGCTCACACTCAAGGAGGCAAGGACGAAATAGATCCATTGTTTGCAACAAAGCAATGGATGTGTGCTGCATGCTCCACATCCCTGGGCAAATATGAGGGCAAACTTGGGAAATATAAACCTTGGTCAGTATTCCCATGCCGTGAATTATCACCTGAGAAGAGCGGAGGTTATGGCTACTTGAGCTATGTTGATAAGGTATCAGTTAGAAAGGGCATTAGCTTCGACGATTCCAATCTTGAAAGGCTTAACCAAACCGGACACAGCTTCCGTCGAGCCAACGAAGGCGGAGAAACGAGTCGTGAAAGGAAGATGAATTCCACAGCAACAACCAACTTTATGACTGCTTACGGAGACAACGCAGAAGAATACCCGAGACTGAAGGGCGAATACTTCCGTAACCCTGAATAGAACAGGGAAGGTACTTCTCGGGACCAACCAAGTGAGGTGAGGGATACTAACAACTCCAAGGAAGACGAATAGCCACGAGGTCTTAGCAGCGTTAGAAGAACCCAACGAGGTTTTAGGGTTAAGGAAGGCCGTTAGAAGAAGTTAGAGAACTCGACAACTATGGTAACCAAGTAGGAGGCCAAGCTCAAAGAGGAGGCGAAGGAGGAAGCCAAGCCATCATCGAAGTGACCTTTATCATAGATTCCATGTTAACCCGAATATCGTCAGAGGTATGCATCAATAGCTAAGAAGTGGCTATTGTTCGAGGTAGGCAAGCAGCTACGGGCACACCTTCCTGTCGATATAGCTCAAAAACTCCTCGTCTTTGATTCGGTTTGAGATTATGCTGTACATATTGCCGAGCAGCTCTGAGTTGTTGGGGATGAAGTAAGCTGGCATATTGTTCAGTTTCGTTGCTTGCATGATTCCTGTGATGGTCTGCTGCTCGAATGCGGACAAACGCAGCAGCTACACTCTCGAATCGCTATTGTACTCTTTCAGAATATGGTTTGGGCAGTGGCTCTCCCGAAACTAGTCGAATGTTCGGATCTTGTCAATCAACCTACTTCCAGCATCGTGTACTTCAAGTTGAGGGCTTGCTTGGCTGTCACAAGTTTGCCTTTTAGACCGTCCAATACGCTCAGGTCAACCCCACGCCGGCCACTGATGGTCTTGAGGTTGTGTTGTTCAAGGGTTTTCAAGTAGGCATCGGTAAAGGTTTTCTCTTCAGGACGTCTATCGGAGAGTGGACTCCATAAAGGTCCTTTGTCGTTGTGAAGCAGTTCAATCTTCACACCCAACTTTTTCATGAGTTTGGTGAGATTGCGATAGCTTTTGTAGATTCCCAGTTCACCGACGATTGAGTACGGCGCTGCATCGCTTACAAAGTACTTGCAGATATTTAACTGCCTATAGTCGCGAGCCGGTATCCCTCAGTTGTTGCGATATCCTCAATGAAAGTGTACAGGGGCGATCTACCCTATCCAATAGCCATACCTCAGCTGTTATGCAGTTGACAGCAGTGCATCCTCAATAACTTGGCACTGTGATTTGCTCTCAGCACCGCTGGCTGAAACTGATACTGCGAGGGTATCAGCATCGACATCCCTCGCTCTGCGGATTACTTACAGTAGTTTGTCAGTTCTGCATTGGTTTGGAAGTACCTCTGCTGGGTTAGTGGCAGTTGGATTCGCATGTGGTATAGCGTGGGCTTACTGGAATTCAACACCCGACGAAGATTTCTGCCGAGACTCGTGAGCATCCTCCCTGTGATAATTGTAATAAGCTATGATCATACACACCCTTGACGACTATTCTAAATGCACAAGCATCGGCCAGCTGATGAGTTGTCTGATGCAGGAGTACGGTATTAAGCCAAGGAAGAAACCAGCCGAGGATGAACTAACTAAGACTAAAGGACTATTGGCAGCCAAGAATCGGGAATGCTAGTCAATGACGAACAAACTAGCTTTGATGGAGTAATTAACTCACCGTTTGACAGAGCAGCTGAAGCTAAGTGAGGAATAGCACAGGAAAGACGAGGAGAAGCATAGCTAGCAGATGAGTTTCCTTAGAGAAAAAGTTTCCATATTCGAACGAACTCTCCAAGAAGAATAACACTTTGTCTCCAAGCTAAAGGACATGCTCAGTGGCAAGGAGATGCAGGTTAAGCAACTTGTCAGCGATTATGAAGTGCGTATTGAACAGCTTTAGAAGAAGTTGGAAGCCAGTGGCCAGGAGATCTCTGGTAGCTCATAAAGCAGGCAGCTTAAGTCGGAGATCCATAACCTTAACGGACTTCTACGCGAGCAGGAGAGGGTAATGGTGGAACTGCTTCATCGGAATAATCGTCTGGAGGAGACAGTGTTACAATTACAACGTCGCCAACTTCTCAGCGATTCACGGGATTCAGCCCCTCATAACGAGCTCGACGACAGCGATCTATCCTGATATCCTCATTGATAATAGTCATAGTCGTATGTATAGTGGAAAGAGTATAGTCATCGTTGGGGGTGATACTCTCATCGGCAGGATAGTGCTGTCAAAGCTGGTCGGCATCATGAACAACCCGTGCAGGGTTACGCTATTGCAACGAGCACAAACAGACAAGAAGGCAAATGCCGAGGTGAAACCAATCACTAGAGATCCCTATTACAAACTCTCAGTGGAGAAGTCTCAAGGGCAGAATAACGCTCGGGTGGAGATTGTTTATCTCGAGTACTCCGTTGGAGCCACTGAGTTGGAGGTCGCAGGGCAGATTGGCACTGTTGATTATGTGTTCAATTGCTACATGCCTTACGAGCCGTTCTCGCTGGCCAAATCTCTGGAGAAGCACGTGATGTGGACCAGCAAGTTAGTGAGCTATCTAGAGAAGCACCAACCTCAATGTACTTTGATTGTACTGTCATCGGTGTACAGCCAGGAACCAGGGTACGTTACGGAAAGTTTGGACCTAGACCAATCCACCCCCAGTGGCTTTCGAGAGCTTAAACAGTTGGAGAGCTACTTGGAGTCGGTAGCCAAGACAGATCTGGAAAGATGGCGCACCTCTCTCTTGTTGATGGAGCAGATCTGCCTGAATAGTCGAATCAAAGGAGTCCATCTGGTGCGGACACCGGTTATCGGCGCCTGCTCAGAGAAACCACAAGGATATATTGACAAGTTCAACGGCATAAGTTTCCTATTGTACGAGATCGGACTGGGAAAGGTCAGCGAATTAAAGGGCCGACACTCTAATATCGTGGATGTGGTGCCAGTCGATTATGTGTGCAATTTTCTGCTGAGTGTCGGATGGTTTGGAAATGGAGATCATCAAATATGGAATTTTTCAGCATCAAGCATGAATCCCCTTCGGCTTGGTCGCCTTATCGAAATCCTATAGGCCTACTGGAACCAGAACCCTCCTCAACCACTAAAACAGCGTATCAGCGTGAACATCTACGAAAAGGAGTCAACCTACGGCATTGCTCGACTACGAAGCCGTATTCCTCGCTTCCTGTGGTCAAAATCTGCTGAACTCTTCGACCTGAAAGCCACGAAGATCGAGGTAGCCAAGTAGAAGATCAAACAGAAACGGCAGGAGGAGATTGCTGAGAAATACAGCTACTTTCTCAGTAATTAATGGCTTTGCGAGACCAATAAGTGCATCGATCTCAATAATCGCATGACAGCGTAGGATCGCAGGCAGCTGCACTTTAATATTAACTACCTGGACTGGTAGCACTACATCAAGTTGTATTGCTTCGGAATACAGAGGTACGTGCTCGGTAGGAATGTTGAACACTACTCCAGCACCAACCTGGACATGCTCCAGTCCAAGGGCAGCCACTACTTCTCCGACATCTACTGGGCACTCAGTGTGGGGAAACCCTTCACCTCAAAAACCGCAGTCGAAATGAAGCGATACGTGATGTCCACTCCATCCGTAAGGATAGCCCTCCGAACCCTCATCGAATAGAGAACAAACAAGCTGTAGAAGTCGCCTGCAGCCTATACCCAAACCTAGCAGGAGTTCGAACGCATTGGCGAGGCTATGTGCGATCGGATGTTCAGTGAGTACAACATGAAGACCATCCGATTATTCGCCTGGTTCATGCATAAGGTGTTCAAACAGATCTACGAGCAGGTGGTCATCGACAAGTAAGCCATCCTTAAGCTGAAGAGCTATGAAGATCGTAATGATGGGCCGATTGTGCTGATGCCGACGCATCGCAGCTACATCGACTTCATCATCCTCTCCTACATCTTTTTTGGGTATGGGATCAAGTGTCCTCACATTGCTGCTGCTGAGGACTTCCTCAACATGGCAATCATCCATGTGCTGCTCAGGAAGTCTGGAGCTTTCTTCATCAAACGCGATCAGCAAGAAAATCGAGTACTCTACAAAGCGATTATGGCGGAGTATGTCACCAAGCTGCTCGTTGACAAAAGCCATCTCGAATTCTTTGTGGAGGGTACGCGCAGCCGAGTTGGCAAAATGCTGGAGCCGAAGTATGGGATGCTGTCAATGGTGATCGATGCAGTGATGACGAAGAAGATTCCCAACGCATATCTGGTACCGATTACGATCAACTACGAGAAGGTCTTGTAAGGTGCTACCTTCCCTCTGGAACTGTTGGGAGAGTCAAAGGTGAAGGAGTCCCTCGGAAGACTTCTCAAGGCTGTGGATACCCTCAAGGAAAATTACGGTAGAATCTACATATAAATTTGCCACCCTATCGAGCTGAAGAAGTACATGGAAGAGGGTATCAGTCGAAAGAAGCAGCCGAAGTAGCTCATAAACAGTCTTGGCTACCAAATTGTGCATACGCTGTCTGACAATTTGGTGGTGATGCCACCAGCAATCGTTGCCAGCATTGTTCTGATGCAACGCAGAGGTATCTCCGAGCAGGAGCTGAACAACTATGTGGAGTGGTTCTGCAAGGAGGTCCATTCTCGGGGTATCAAGATCGCGAGAACCCAGGAGACCTCATCGATTTCAGTGACTAATGCACTGGGGTTCCTCGATGATGTCGTCACCAAGACCAAGAAGAACATCTTCGAGCTGGACCTATCGATGAACGAAGCCACCATCAACATCTTCCTGCTGTCGTACTATCGCAATACCATCACGCATATCTTCTTCCTCGAGGCAATTGTGTTGACTTCTCTGTACTCATTTGGCTATGAGGAAGCGTCCGTGAAGGGAGTCCCCATTGAGCAACTCAAACTTGAAGCACAGTTTCTGTACAAGTTGCTATGCAAGGAGTATGTGCTCAAAGATTCGCTGGCCAATTCGGAAACTCTCGATCGGTATGTGGACACGCTTGCTATCAAGAATGTCATCATCAGGGAAGGGAACAGCATTAGATCCAACGAGCGGAAGTCCATCTACTATACGTTCCTCTGTTCGTTGATATGGCCGTTGGTTGAGTCATACTGGCTCACATCTCTCTACCTCTTCAACCTCGAAAAACTCAAAACGTCCATCCCGATGGCCAAACTGGTCGGGCAGGTGCAGTGGTTTGGAGAAGAAATGATCTAAGAGCGAGTCATTGAGCATTATGAGGCTGTTTCCCAGGACACCGTTAAAAACGCGATCAACGCTTTCAGCAAGATGGGCATTATCCAGATCTTCAAGGAGCAAGTCCAGGAGGTCGCTGTGCAGTCAGTCAAGCTCAACGTTCAGTTGACTGTATTGAAACAAACTTAAACTCACATCTCAAACTTTCTGAAGAGTAAGTTTGCCAAGGGAGTTAAGGGACTGGTCGACCCCTCAAGAAGTTCAGTGATGCTGGACTTCCCATTCCTCGCCAAGCTGTGATAGATCATCTGGGAGGTTAGAAGTTAAGCAATGTCATATTAGCCAGTCAGATAGGCCCATATGGCTTTTGGTGTAGTTTATAGGAGAGATAGCAATCCCATAGCACCCATCCAACCACTGCAGCGCATGCAAGAGCAAATAGCACATGATTCTGATAGGTTTCGCATGGCACTCCGATGGTAGGTTCGAATTCAGTGAGTAACCGAGCTCTGTGTTGTTGCCCTGCGGCCATGACAAGTTAAAATTCGTTCATACGCATCCATCGTTCTGGACCTTCACACATGTCCATGACAGCCTTGAACAGCCTGTCTTCAACTTACGTGGTAGTGCTTGTAGGCTCTTGAAACCTTTGCATGTGAATATTCACGATTGCCTTCACAACATCTTCGGGAGATTGTTCGAATTTTGATGCTTCTACAATGCTGATGTTCTCTGGCAGCTCTAAATGTTCTGGAATCATCAACCAGTCGGGTTTCACCAGGAGAGCATGCATAGCAGGTGCGATCTGTTCCTATAAACATTCTTCCAGCTGCTTCTGTGCGTCACTCCACGATGCTGTCGAGAGGCTGATGAACTCCCTTTCCACAACAATAGTCCAGCCCTCTTCCAACACTATCTTGCTTGTAGGTGCATCCCTCTGTTGGAGAAACAACAAACTAACCCCTTTGGTAATCAATTGGGATTGGTTGGCCTCCCATGCACGATGTGCCATTTGCACAATTCCGAAATGTTCCGGCACGAATAGTCCACTCTCCTTCCATACCTTTACACAGTTCAGACAGGGATCCATCACCAAAATATGCAGAATTTTCCCCATCAAAGCCTCCACCAATAGCAGCGACAGCAGCAACCACCTTATCATTAATAGTGCATAAACCTTTCAACATGAGTCGCCTGAAGTTTCAGCTCAAGAAGATCCGAATCGAGCCTTTAGTGCATCTGCGCATCCTACGCCACGCCACACAATGCGGCTAGGCTGAAGTCACTGGTCAGCTGTACGGGATGTACGATGACCAGGTAGCGGAAGTAACCAACATCATGCCCATCGATGATCAAGAACGAGATGAGCTTGATCCCAGCGAGCGACGCTTTGAGGAGAACCTCCCCAAGTTCAACTTCGATAGTGAAAAGCTTGGGTGGTACTGTGTGGAGCATCGTAAAAACTTTTGGAACAACATCGATCTATGTGGCCCCTATGAGGTATAGCCCAGCTCATTTAGGAATACATCAAGACTAGCTTCTACCTGGTCTTTGATTTCAACGTGAGCCAACGAGGAGGGAATCCCTACCGTGCCTATCGGTTGAAAAACGACTTCGCCACCAAGCAAAACTTCAGCTGGAAGGACCTCACCGACTTCAGCTATGAACGCAACTTCCCGTTTGACGAGATCCCTGTAGAGATCATTCGTAATCCGCTTGTGGAAGTAGAGAAGCTCTTATTCAGGCTTTGTTAGAGTTCAACAAGAAGAGCATTTTCGAAGGCTTCCAGAAGGCTGACCGGCTCAGTGAATAGACCGCCTCCAGAGAACTCGAAACAGAGCTGTAATAGGAATGATAAGTCAGGAAGAGCTACAGTGGTAATGTCGAGGCGCGAGTGACTCACCTCAAGTCGGTGAGTGAGCAGTTCCTCAAGGTCAAGGAAGAGCCTACCGAACGCAAGCCCATTCTGGAGCGGCCTGTACGCTTCGAGACGTTCTGCACAAACCTCAGTGGCAACCTCATTCTCAGCGACCATGAGCAGGACTTTAAGCGCCGACAAAAAAACATTGAGGGTGCGAACCGTCTGCTGGACTCAGTCGTTCAGTGACCTGTGCGATATATTGATTGGTCGCTAGAATTATTTTGCAATGGAAGACCAGCCTTTAATCGGAGAGGAAGCAAAGGTCGGTCCGGTAGCAGAAACACTCAACAAAAAGACAAGCAGCTTAGCTGACTCGCAGAGCCAGTCCTTGGCTAGTCGCCCTCTAGGACAGTCGGGTGCACTTAATAATGGGATAGGGATCAGAATCAAAAGCGTTGGACCTAAATGCCAAGAAGCCAACAAGCCAGAGGGACAGGAGGAACACTCCAAAGCTGGCTATTCCGATCAGGGCAATTCACATACAGGCAATTTTGCGAAAAAGCCTGTATTGACTGAAAATCCTGCTAGCCAGGTCTTCTGGAGTGAAGGTAAAGAGATTCGGTTCAACGATCCGATTAAGCAATCGAAACCAAAGAGGGAAGATACTGGGCCAGTTAAGACCATCGGCAACAGGTTGGAAGGTAAGTAGCCCAAGCTTATCGGACGAAGTCAACCAAACTGCGCTGTCTGTGAGGAAAAGGTATACAGTTCGGAACTCACAACCATCGAAGGCTGCATGCATATTCTCCACGTTCAGTGTATCCTTCCCTACCTTCAATTCAAGCTCAGCGAGGGAAAAACCAATATTACTTGTCCATAGTGCTAAGTTCTTATCAGTGAGCACTTCCTTCGTAGGGTACTCAAGGAAGATGACATGCTCAAGTACTACCGTTTCTCTGCCTACAGCTTTATCGAAAGAATGAAGGTTGCGGGGGAGCCACGTTGGGTTTCCTGCCAAGAACCCAACTGCAACGAAATCTTCGTCTTCGTTCGGACTCATGAGAGGGGAAAGGGGCCAAGAACAAATCTTTTAGAGTGTCGAAAGACGAACAAGAAGTAATAAATTATCATAACTTAGACGATGTGCGCTGTGCCAGTCCGACTACCACCCCCACTTCGATAGTTGCGAGTAGTTTAGGAACTCCCGGGACCCCAATGTATGCATGAATATGATTGTAGTCAAACGAAGCACGACTTCTCGAGATGGTTGAAAAGAACAAGTGGAAGCAATGCCCAAAATGCAAACTGTACGTGGAGAAGAACGAAGGCTGCAACCACATTCACTGTAGGTGTGGACAGCACTTCTGTTACGTATGTCGTGGACCCTACCCAAATTGCAATTGCCCGGGTGCTCGAGAGAACCTTCAGGTAGTGCCAGCCCATCTGCTGAATTGATTGATCATAGCATGATGTAGTCACAGATCTTTACGTTCGTAGAAACCCTCGACAATATTTTCCAATACTTTGCGATCGTAGCTCATCATGTACTACTTTCGGCTGCGACCGCCTTCCGCCTTGCCCATGACCTCCAGCACCACCTTGTGATCCATGATTTCAATGAGGTTGTCACGCAGCTGTACTTCGTTGGAAAGCACCATATTATCCCGGCACTTTTCGAGAAGTTAGTGCAAGTTGAATCTGCGGGTTGCTTTTCTTTAGAGGATGGTGAGTTCCTGTTTGGCGATGATCTTGAGAATGTCTTTTTGGTTGTTAGTGAGGCTTTTCCAAATATATTTCAGCGAATCCTCCACCCGTTAGCGTTTAGCATTACGAGGCAGGCGGTTCTTCAATTCTCTCGTATAGTTTTCCTGGGTGGTAACGTGGTAGAAGATCCAGCGGCATGTGGACATCAGGTGGTGCGACCATCGATATGGCAGGCCAATGTTATCGAAGCTACCCACTACCTGCATCTTGGGGAGACTACAAATCTTCCCAATGAATTCCTGACCCTCGACACTCATTAGGTGCGGTCCATCGATACTGTGTATCACTAGCAGCACCCTCGCTACATTCCGATCTTAGATGAGCTCCTTGAGGTATTTGAAATGTTCCTCAGTACCTTTCACTTTTTCACTTCGGGAACCCACCAGCTCCTCCAAAAACTCTTTAAGCTCTGTCAGAATGGTCCGCTCGTTTACACTCGCCATATACCCCCTCACTATCAGCACGTTCAGCCCATGCTGGTGATAGGAACTCGCCAATCGTTCAAGCAGCTTAATCTTAGACCCTTGCCCGAAGAACAGAATGTTATTGTTGGTTTGCAGTAGGTCTGTTAGCTCCTCCTCCCGTTCTACCTCCAACTCCCCAACTTTAGCACTACTGAGACTGAACTAGCACTTCTCGGCATTGTTAATTTCCTCGAAATCGCAGATGAAGAAGTCCTTGGTACAATCACCCTTGGAGCCACCTGCTCGGCTCTTTGCTGTGAAGTAACTCAGTGGTTTGTAGGTGGCTTCCTTGTCGGACGATTATTAATCAGAGCTGTGCATAGTTGGTGTGTAGACCCGATAAATAAATAATCAGATTCCAAACTGATCATTGCTGCGATCCTAATATGTTCAACAAGCCTACGAAAGCAGAGGGTATCGTACTCTGAAACGTAGACAAAATTAGCGAGGAGGCTCCATCAAGTCCGACCTTTGGACCTGTTCCCATCAAAGCCGTTCCAAAGACGGAAGAATAAGCTATAAAGCACACTGGCACGGTTGGGAAGTCACAGTACCAGTTCATGAAGATGAGCAATAGTGTTCCAGAGCCAACCAGCACAATACCGGTTACACTTGAAGAACTGTCGGCGCATGTCTCCGAGGATGATGCTTGGACAAGCCTCGGGGGAGTTGTATACGATGTGACCAAGTACCTCAAGCATCATCCAGGAGGCAAATAGAAGTTGTTGTCAGGTTGCGGCATCCCCTGCGACGAGCTTTTCAGTATCTCAAAATTCTATCATAGATAAGTACCACCCATGGGTGAGTGGTAAGGGTTTACTGCAGAAGTTCAAGGTGGGCAATCTCTCTTCCTCCGAATGATGTATGTTAAGGATTTCGCAAATATATTAGTTCGTATGCGATCACAGCCTCATCTAAGGAGGCGCATACAGTCCATCGAAACGGTGAGGACCAGCGTTGTGAGTGCAGCTACCTCATAACGGAGTCTTCCCAGACCCGCAAAATCGCTTGCACAGTCCGCTATAGACGTCAAGCTCCACTTCGAACCAAATAAACATATCGAAAGGTCATTCAAGAAGTTCGTTTAGCTTTAGCGTACTCGCGAATAGATCTTCGACGGGCTGAAAAGCACTGTGAGCAAGATCGGCAGACGCCTAAACGACACTGAAGCGATGGTGAAGAGTGCAGTGGTAGAACATTGCCAATCCAACCAAGCATTAAAAGATGACTAATTGCTAATCTCCAGCGTGGCTTTTTCGAAGAGCAAAACATAAGAAAACCAATAAGCCTTCCAATAGAAACTCAAGCAGTTTCGCCAATCAACCCGAAAGCGAGTGAACCGCGATAAGCTGGACGAAGTAATTAGTAAGTCTCGTGAAAGGTACCAGCAATCAAGAAATGCAAGTGGACCCTTCACTATAAATGGCCTGGTGAAGATGTTCTGCGAGTTCGAAGATATCTGCCGGAGACAGAGACGGCCAGTTCAGAGAAGGATTATGGAACTGCAGAACATTTCTGAAGGAATCGGACTGAGTTCCAGCAAGGAGACCATCAGTATCGACGATTACCTAAAGAATTCAAGGATCATCGGTGGTGCCATTTCACCCAGCAAGTGAAGGAGCAGGCAATTATGAAATTGACGCTGGTCTATTCTCTAAGCATACTATTAAAATTGAATGATATCACAAGCACAGCACCGTCCAGCCCTCAAGATGTCGACGATTTTGAAGGAAAGCTACCTACCGGCTGTTCAAACCTACATCACAAGCTTCGAGAATATCAGTTGTGGGTATACAAAGCTGGGCAGTGAGCTGGAAAAGAAGAAGGAGCAGATAATCATTGAATGCGAAAAAGGGAAACTATCGAAACAAACCACAGACCAAGTCACCGTACATCTCAGCTCCCTTGCGACAAGGATAGACGATAAATCCCTTGCATTTAAGACCTTGCTCAAGAAGGTTAGTGAGCTTAAGGAACTGTCGTTAATCTTCAAGCTGGAAAACGGGAAGATTCGACTCGAGCAGTGTGTTTATGAGGTTGAGCAAGCAGAAAAGCCCAAGGAAAAGTACTTCAAGAATGAGCGGGTCTACAACTTTCTGGAAGTTTACGTGTCCGGAAAGAAAGAGTAGCGAGAAATACAAAAGCAAGAGAGGTATCTCAATGAGTTCAAGGAGGATCTTCAGAAGGTTTGCGATAGATGTCTCAATCTGGTAAGGCAGCTCGCGAGTATACAAGAGAAAGAAGACAGATAGCTAAGTGAACTGTTTAGACAAGACAGCCAACAACAGTCTGCTTCGTGTATAGCCGCAGTCGGTCAAACTACCAAGGGGAGGCAGTAGTACAATGATGCTGTAGAAATTCCAAGGGCCCAACTCAGCGAGAATCCACAAAACCCTCCCAAAAAACCTCTGAATATTCGAATAAAAGCGCAGACGCCAATCTCTAATTGACAATATGCCTTCTGCACAAATTATAAAGCCCCTGGAATTCCCGTAATGACTTCACAACCAAACAACACCATCGCACAAATTTCAGCAAGCTATGAAGCCACTTTGGATCAGGTTGCAAAGTTAGAGAGCGAACTCAGCAGTATACTCACCACCAATTACGAACAGCTCGAGGAAAAGATGGAGCGTAAATAGTTCCTACAACTACTCGCCCATCTGATGTATACGCTACAATCTCTCACCTTCCTGTATGCTGCTGTGGGTCAAAAGCAGATGCCAGCTGAATTCGTAATTTCCTGTCTTACGTGTAGAGCAAAGTTGAAGAATACTTCAAACGGGTGCAGTCACTCGATAGTCAAACCTACAAACAGCCAGCGCAGAAGGTTAATAAGGAGGCTGCTGCTAGGATCATCAAACAGCAACTCTGATGTTTACTAGTCAACCGAACATTAGCTCATTCATCATCCGGTTCAATCTCTGTTCTGGTTGCGGCCGCGGCGGCGCTCACCTCCCTCGCGATTCTCGCGGGGGCGTTCCTCACGGTCACGGCGATCTCGGTTGTCGCGGTTATCGCGGTTGTCACGACGTTCCTCATTGTCTCGACGGTCTCGGCGATCTTCGCGGTCTCCTCGGTCTCGACGGTCGCGGTTATCACGGTTGTCTCGGTTATCGCGGCGGTCACCACGGTCTTCCCTATCGCGCCTTCCTCCGCGATCTCCACGATCCTCTCGGTCTTCTCCCTTCTCCCTTCGTTCTCTTCGTTCAGCTCGGATCTTCTTATCGTCCTCCCACTTGGCGGCATCAAGCAGCTCAGCCTCGTTGGCCTTGATGGGTTGTTGATAGCCAGGTTAAGTTTTTTGAGAGCCAGTGGGTTCCTTGGTGAGGACAATCTCAATGACCGTCAGGAAGCGCTCAACCTCAACTTGAAGGAGTCCCTCTTCCTTGGGTGCATAGGTATCAACGATCTTTTGCTCGTTGAGTCGGGTGATCTGGTGAAGTCCAGCGACCTTGCGCTTAAGCACTTCAGCAACCCAAATGGCGCGTTCGATAACGCGATCGGCAGCCCTGAGCACAACAAATGGCTTCTTTTCGTCGAAGAAAAGAGTCAGAGCTCTGCCGATGTACTTGCCGTAACCCTGCGACTTGCGCAGGATGATGTCGGTGTCGGCTTTGTTTTCGGCCACTTCAGACTTGGCAGGCAAGCGGGTGTACTTGGCCCTCGTGGACATTTGTTGGAGAGGGGGGATTTGTTGATATTAAAACACTATAACTCGTGGAACGTAGTTTCGCTCTTAAGCGCTGGCGGAAGAGAATAATAAGCTTCAGCGCCAACTCTCACCATCGCGTTTCTCCGATGATATTCTCCGGCAAGTAAGTTGTCCTTGACTCAATTACTTCTTCCTCGGAAATGTCCAGAATCATCCAGATCCCACTAGGGATATGTAGATCTGTTGTTATAACGATTTTTCAGTTCAACCGACAAAGCATTATGTAGGAACAGCATGAACTGGGGTTTGATGACCTAGACCAGAACGACTTCGAGCTATCCGAAAACAGTAAGCCGCTGGTTTAGCGTAGCCCATACCAACCCCGACGATGATTACTTCGACTGCGTGGTGGGAGCCATTCAGGAAATCGTCATTAGTGGCGAGTTCGAAAAGATGCATTCGGACTTCATCGCCCGCTACTGTCAAAAGTTCGAGCCCACTGAAGAGAACAAACTGGAGTACACGCCCATATTCAAAGCATACCAACAGTAGATTGAGGCTTATGTCGAAAAGGTAGGCCTAGGCTAAATGTAGAACATACAGGAGAGGGTTCCTGACTGCGACATGGTACGCTTCAACAAACTATTGGAAACGAGAACGTAGCAGATCGATGATCAGCTTCTTGACATGCTCCTCAGTTTCGATGACTTCGATCAATTCAAGAAACTGATGCTAGACTACCGGCAGTCCTACGAGGAGACCGAAAAGGCAAAATAGAAGCCCAACCTTCCCATCTAATCAACCACTAAATCGACCAACCCAAAGACCTCGAACGGTAAACAGCAAAGCCTTGAACCAGAGCTATTTTTGAGTATAAAGCCTCTCCGCAAGAAGAAGTGAACGAAATGGCGCTGATGTGCATGCAGCTAATAACCGAATAACTCTCCCGAAGGCAAACGAAAGGATTATTCCATTCGGAAGAACTTCATAACTGTATAATTCTATCGCCGTCGATGGGCAATTGCATGGCGGTGTGTGCTCGGGCACCAAAGGCTCCAGGCAACAACATCGAGATAAGCAACGAGGAGCAGGCCATTAAAAAGTAGTTGCAGGAGCTCAGCGGAAACAAGGAAGAATCTTCCGTGCAGCCTTGCAATTCCAATGAGGATAAGTAGAATGCTCGCCCGGAGGCAGCCGCGAAGGAGGAAGGCAAGTCAAGCCAGTGCATCCGTTCGAAGAAAGTCATGGAGGAAACCAACGACGATACCCAACTGCAGCAGAACGGATAGAGCTGTAATGCAGGATTAGACGTAACTTCCAAATCAGCGAAATCACAACCCCGAATCAGCGAATAGGACGAAAGCCGGCAAAAGAAAGGAAAGCGTGAGATGGTTACTTCTGTAAAGAAAGAAAATGCTTCGGTAAAGGCAAGCAAGGATAAAAAAGAAGCGATTGCTGGGATTGTGATGAGAGCACGAAGCTAGAAGGATAACGATCTCATCCGATCGACTTTCGGTGAGGAGCCAGTCCTCCTTGAGAAGATTGAGCTTGACAATGGAATAACCTATTAAGGCTCATGGTGGAACGGCATGAGGCATGGACAGGGAGCTCAGGTTTGGGTGGATGGCAGTAAGTATGTAGGAGAGTGGAAAAATAACGAAGCCAATGGTCAAGGGAAGCTTTGTCATTCAGATGGAGACGTTTATGAGGGGACATGGCTGAACGATAAAGCAAACGGAACGGGTGTATATACGCACTCCAACGGGGCTAAATACACTGGTCAATGGCATGACGATAAGCAGCATGGACATGGTGTTTAATAATGGCTGGACGGCGCGAAGTATGAAGGGTAGTACGAGAATGGAGCAAAGAATGGCAAGGGGCTTCTCAAATTCCTGGATGGTAGCTACTATGAAGGCTAGTTTATGGACAATGAAATCCATGGCTACGGTACATTAGTAAATAAGTCAGGGGTCTACCTTTGGTCTGAAAACAGGAAATACGAGGGGCAATGGGCACATAACAAGATGCATGGAAAAGGAAAGATTCTTTGGAATGACGGAAGGAAATACTAAGGTGACTACGACAACGATAAGAAGCATGGCTTTGGAGTCTTCGAATGGGCTGACGGTCGAAAATACATTGGGAACTGGTAGAATGGCAAACAGCATGGCCGCGGTTAGTACATCTCAGCGAAGGGTTAACGCAAGGTTGGAGAGTGGATAGACGGCAAGAGAATAAAATGGTTGGACGAGGGAGCCGACCAAACGAGCACCTCCTGACTCTTGACGTTTTGCAATTGGTTTATTATTATCTACTGATGACAATAGGCGCACTCAACACAACAAAGTCGGCCAGTCAGACAGAAAAAGTAACACCGGGCATGCTGGAGATTGAGATTGTTTTTCTGATTATCTACTGGCTGGCGACCATCGTTATCCTCATCTACGTCAATCTGGTGACTCTGCGGATAAACTCCAGCAATCGCTACGCCAAGAAATCTATATACCTGCTTATCTTCATCGTTAACGTATGACAGCTGTTAAGCAAGTTTACACTCGGCAAGCTGGCGTTCAAGCATGTGAATCCTTTTCTGTCGACGGGGCTACCGCTACTGAGTATGTACATCCTCAACAGAACTCTTGGGGATGTTGTGATCATCGGCATCACTGGTGGAATCGCTTGCGGTAAGTCCACGCTGGTCAAGGGCTTGAGGGACAATCTTGAGCTAACTCTCATCGATTGCGATGAAATTTCTCGATCTATCAGCCTTCCAGGTAATAAGGGTTATGAGTTTATCCTCAAGCTTTTGGGGGAGAGAAAGAGGGATTTCCTTGAAGGCCCAACTGGGTTGATCAAACGGGATAAGCTTAGTGAGTTGGCATTCAACGACAATCAATTCCGAAAGAAACTGACATCAGGTCTCGGAAAATACATCTTCTGGGAGCTCATCAAGCAGCTTCTGAAGGCTGCATTCACTGCAGAAAAGTATATTTTAGTTGATGCCCCTCTTCTATTCGAGACTAAAGTGCTGACTTACCTGTGTTACCCCATCATTGTGGTCTATATCGATGAGTAGGAACAGATAAACCGCCTCCGGGAGAGAAACGGTTACACCCGAGAGGAAGCCATCAGTCGTATCGCCAGTCAGATGCCTGTCACCGAGAAGATCCGTCGAGGAAACATCTGCATAAACAACAACAAGAGCAAATCCGAACTCGTTCAGAACTGCCAGTCAGCTCTCTAGAAATTCTTGGCCTACTTGCGCCGCACCGACTTCTGACGATAATTTGAGCAGAGTATATCAGCCAATAGTCACCCCTTAAGTTATTTGTTGAGGTTGGCGAGTATCTGCTCCTTTTCGTGAATTTCCTTGTCGAACTGGGCAATCTACTTGCGATTCTGGTCGAACTTTCGCTCGTAGGCTTCGATTTCCTTCTTCTGCTATTCAATCTACAGACAAGCCTCCATGAACTCCTTCTACAGCCGTGCCTTCTAGTTTTTAAGTCTGTGGTCAACCAACGTTGCTACTTGATGTTGTTCCGAGGCGATGCTACTCGTACCTCTCCCTCGGTGAAATCAATGTTGTCGCCCAGCACTGATTCCTTGAGTGTTTCGAACTCCTTGATGTATTCCTCGCACTCCTCAATCAAGAACTCCAGATAGTCCTGCTGCTCGTCCATTTACAATAATATTACAAACACCGAACAGCTAATGCAGTTGGTCATTGAAGTCCGTGCCTTGCAAACTTCTTGCGTACTGCTTGAAGGTCGGCTTGGTCCTTTCGCTTGTAGATTTCAAACATCTCGCGTAAACAAGACTTGAAAGCACTTTCCTCAATATGATACTGCTCGAGCAGAAGTGCTGAACTTATTCTACGGGTGTTAAGAATCTTGTTGCTCAGGTAGATGGCTGACAGGGCCAGCAAGTTCGGTTTGTATTTACACATTCGGTAGGAAAGTAGGCATAGTTGCAGAATGAACGAGCAGTAACCGATAACTTCAGGGGCCAGCTCCAACGGAAGAATCTTGTGTTACACTTGTGTCATTGCAGAAGTGGAGGACAGGTTGAACTCTAGACTCAAGAGAATTCGACTCTCCATTTCCAGTAGCTCGCTGCTCCGATAGGCATTGTCACATGCATCCACGAATCTGCGAAGTTCAGGCACCATAACTTCCTCGTATTTGCATGCCATGAAGAGGCTGGAGATGCCCAGAAGCTGTAATTCAGTCCTTCGGATGTTCTATCGACTGAGGTAGGTATCTACCAAGTGCACCGTTAGGAAGAGTGTTTAGGTGCGTAGCCGAAACCTCTCGTGCACGTCCACTATCCAATTTATCAGAATAGCTCGCATCTGCTCGTCTATTTCAGGTTGGCGCATCATGAAGTCTGGAAGAGGTAAGCTGCAGGCCTCACACTGTTCAAGGTATCCAATGATGGATTGTTGGTACGGCAGAATTTCATTTAGACCAGTTGCCAGATTGTTTAACTGGGGGACCTCCTGTTCGGTTTCCAGAAGTGGGAGCCTTGCCACCTTGCGTATTTGTTCAGGAGACACTGCTCGGGTTGGTGCTTTAGGCAGACTATTTCGACTCAGACAGTTAGCAAGGTTGCTTCCGAAAGTACGCTTTGAATTGCAGCGAAGAGGTTTGCCCTGCTGCCTTGAATCATTTTCGATGTCCATAGGCTGAGCTGGCATCATTGCCTTGTGCTGGACGATGAGTATGCGAGAGGATTGACGCATGGGATGACTACGACCCACAGACTGCTGCATATTTCGTAGAAGGCAGTTTAATTTTAAATTACAGCCGACCCTTTCAACGGCATATTATCTGCTGGAGGCTGCTCAGCCGACAGACAATTAATCTTCCTTGACAGCATATTCTTCCATTTGGAATTGTCAATTATAACTTGTAAGTACGGAAGCCAAATGGAAGAAGGAAGGAATCTTCAAGCAAGCCAACTAGAGGCTACCAGACGCAGCGATATTATGAAGCTGGACCTAGCAAACCACCAACGACAAGTAATGTCGATGGTGGAAGCCAGTACTGAACGGCGCAACCGAGCAGCGAACTTTGTTCGTAATGATATGTACTATGTGGATGCTCAGGAGGTCGTTGAGGAGAACGATGAAAACGCTGAGAATGGTCGATGTTAACTATCTAACCTTCCCCCAGTTTCACAACTTACCAGCTCAAACCGTGCTGCCCTGTCCGTCATCCAACCAGTGGGAAGAACAGAAGAATTGGAAACTAATGTAAAGCCACAATCAGGAATACCTAATGTGTTTAGAAAGAAACGGAACCGTCGGGACGTCTTTGGTGTGGGTTCAGAAATTGTGGAAGCTGTGGATCCTCCCAAATAACCATCGACGTTGCCGGCAGAAGAATATGTCGAATTCGAAGAAGTAGTTAAACCTCAACCGAACATCTATCCCTTCTTGGAGTCTGGCTTGGTGGCTGAGTTTTCAACCCCAGTTGAAGAACATTCGGAGTAGCTGCCTCATGCTATCCAACCAATCTTTGAGAGTGCAGCTGAAAGCGAACAAGCCGAAAGGTCGGAAACCTTACCGATAGAAAGATCAGAGATACAACCGATGGAAAGATAGAAGGAACCATCGATAGTAAAGTCGAGGATACCGTCTATGGTACAGCCAGGGATGTTGCCAATGGAAAAGTCGACAGTAATGGAAAAGTCTACAGTAATGGAAAAGTCGACAGTAATGGAAAAGTCGACAGTAATGGAAAAGTCGACAGCAATGGAAAAGTCAGAGACAATGTCTATG
>ERZ724508.169-NODE-169-length-47020-cov-6.496157_pt1 | contig 47020 bp, 64 predicted proteins | sample MGYA00376041_ERZ724508 | MGnify/ENA primary metagenome ERZ724508 (study PRJEB28724, sample SAMN07190887) | wastewater metagenome | isolation source: effluent of sewage treatment plant in Hong Hong | place: USA: Christiansburg, Virginia | collected 2016-03-01 ...
TGCCATAGCTACCCAAGTTCATTCGATTTTATTCAAGCCTTCGCTTTTGATGTTCTATATCCCGCTTGATGTCTGAAGTTAGCGTCCCACCGTTCTTCTTTGGCCTGTCCAGGACCAAGTAGCGATCGCTGTTCGCAGAAGGAGCTTTTTATCGGGTTTTTTGCAAATCATGAAGCAGAATATGCCGGCTTTGGGACCGCTCCTTTCTCTCCCTCGCCGACAGCTTGTCCTCGTAGGTTGGTAGTTCCTGAACCGAGTGAGGTACGAGCTTCTCCCTGCTGCGATACATGTCGTTGAGTTTGGCGAGTTCCTTCTCGAATAATATCTCTGCTCGTGTTGTTTCGCTGCGTAACTTGATGTTTTAGTCCTCGAGAGTTCGGATAAGCTTGTCGTAGTGCCTTTGGAGCTCCTCTACCTCTCGATTGTTGACGATAGTGTTGCTGCTGACCATGCTTCCGAGTTCCCGATGATCGTTGAATTCCCTGCGTTCCCTATACTCTTTGGAAGGGAGATGTTGTATTGTTGGGATGACGGACACCTAGCACTCCTGACGACTCGGCGATTTGAACTGGCGCTCCAACCGCTATTAGTGTCGAATCTTTTGGAGATACTCAATTTATCGTAGGTTATCGTTATTGGTGTCCTGAAGCTTTCTACAGAGTCGTTGTAGGTCAGCGACCTGCTTTTCCAAGTTACCAAGCTCCTCACTGTCCCTGAGCTGCTTGCTTGCAAGCCTCTCCTATAACTGTTGAATGAGCCTGAGGTATTCTGACTGTTGCATTTATGACCGTCGCTGCTCCATTTTAGTGGAATTGAGCTGCTACTGCAAAAGTTTGGTCCCTTCGCTGGTATCTTTGGTCCAGCCAGCTAGTTTGTTGCTGAGTTGTCTGAGAACGTCAGCAACTGTTTGCTCATTTTGCATATGAATCATGTTGCCGCCCTCGATGAGTTTGAACTTCGTGTCTTCGCAGTGAGCATCCAATGCGAATAGCTTCTTCTGAAGATCCTTTAATTTTGGTTTGATGGTGAAAAGTTTGTGATTAGCCTGCTTCAGTGTTTCTGAAAGTACAGTTATTTTAGCCTATTGCTCCTTAACTGTCTTCTCTAACGTTCTGCAGTCGTTCCGGGCTGTGCGGGACTCCTTTTCCAATCCCGAATTTGTCTTGGTGAGATGTATGAGTTTTTCTTCAAGTATCTTAACCTCTTGTTACATTCTTTCAGTCTTAGTTTTAAACTCTTTTGCCTAGTCCTTGTATAGTCGAGCCTCTGATCGATGTTTTTGCAACTTCTCGTGCTCCTCCTTGTTTGTGCTCGTCATCAGCTCTATCTTCCGTTAGTACATAGTCTTCAGATCACGGTTCAAACGGTCAATTTCGGCTATCTTCCGTGTGGACTGTTCCTTCTGCTTAGAGAGTTCGGCTGAGAGCCTTTCATTCTCCTTGATCATTTCCTACAGTTCAATTGAGGCTCCTTTACGGACCTTACTGAATTCTGTTTCCAGCTTATACGCGCTCTGATCTTTGAGATGCAACTTTAGCTCAGCTTATCGAAGCTGTTCTCTCAGTTAGTCGATATGCTCTGCCTTAATCTCTTCGATTTCTTGTAACCGTTCCTTTAATTCACGTAGTTCACCTTCTAGATTGCGATTCATTTTGTTGAGCCGAACCATCTCAGTGTCCATTTATTGAACTCTCTCCGATTCTCCATTCAGCAGCTATTTACATTATGCCAGCTGCCTTTCGAGAGTATGTTGAACCTTTGCAGTGCCCTCTCGTTCCACCAGAAACTTTGTGACCTGCTCGTGCAGTCTGTCATTTTCAGTCTTGACTTATTCATCAGATTCCTTCAGTTTTCTGTAGTCCTTTACTTCGTTTTTGACTTTCTCGAACTCACTCTTCATGAATGCCATATTGCTAGCCGATTTGGATTGTTCCTCTGCCAGCAGCTTCTTCAATCGCTCAATTTCTTTGGCATATTCCATCAGCTCATCTTGGAGAACCTGTCTAGAATCCTCAGAGGCCCTCCCCATTTCATCAATTATGTCGGATACATCTTACTTCAGTCTCAGCTCCTTTACGGAGTGAGTGTTGGTATTATTCGGGGCGTCTCGAGGCTTCTCGCGCGTTGAATTTATCACTTGGCTTCGTTGAAGTCGTTTTTATAATGGATCGCCTTGCATTGGAGATTTTGGTTGGTCTTTTGCGCCTGTCTCGGAGTTACCCACACCCGTCTATTTTGTTTCCAGCCTCCAGCGATTTTTTCTTGTTAGTTAGTCGATTGTCTAATCCCTCTCGCGAAGATTGTGTGCAAGCACCAAGGCTTCTGCCTGCGCTTTTTCCATCTTCAACCTTGCTTCATTCACAGCATCTTTGGCCTGCTGCAATTCTTCCTTCAAGCGTTTGGTCTGTTATTCGGCATGTTGTCCGCATCCAACCACTTCGAACTTGAGCCTGTCGTTCTCTAAACGCAATACTTCGGCTGTGCTTCTCCATTGTTGAACTTGCTGTTGCGCCTGCTCAAAGCTACTACGAAAGCGTTCAAGCTCCTCCTTACATTCAGTGCTTTCCTCTACAGCTAACCCGCTGGACTACCTATCGCACGCTCGAGGGTCTGTCTCCGATCAGCACCCACTGTATCCCGGACCATCTACTCGATTCGGAGCACAATGTAATCCCGGCTTTCCTGACAATCTTTGAGCGAGCTGAAGACTTCTAAGTTCAGCCACTGGCCTACCGTCATCCAAAATGCGTTCGTATAGTCCATGGATACTACTCCTCACAGTCTCTTCCAGTTAGCAGTGTAGGTTGCCTCCTTGACTCATGCACGCCGTTTACCAATTTAAATGATTAAGCATCGATCGGCGGTGTTGACGGCATAGTTGGGTACGGCACATCTCAAAACAACCTGCTGACGGGTAACCTCCGTTAAGTGCATATCCAACTGCGCTAAAATATAATAATTCGTCAAAGAACCCGAACACATGCTCACAACAAACTCGTGCAGAATTGAGTCCCGAGGCAGCTTGGTCGATCTGGACTGCCTGCCAGAAGCATTTTCCTACCGGCAATCGATGCTGACCATGCAATACATCCATTCGAACTGCGATATTCCACACCCTTCGGAACAGTTGGACTGTGAAGCGCCCGCCAGCCACGACGGTTTCCGTACGGAAATGGAAGGACTTGCCTTCGGAAAGCAGGACTTCAAGCTGCAGCTGTCCTAGCCTGAGGAAACATTCGAACTCGACAACGTGAGCACCAGCATGAATAGTGAGGAACCAAACGCCACGGCTGTTCCCGAGGTCTGCTCCCCAGTCAAAAAGGGAGGCTGCAGCTGCAAGAAGACTGGCTGTCTCAAGCTCTATTGCTAGTGTTTTTCCTCGGGAAAGGTTTGCGGAGCCGATTGTGGCTGTCTTAACTGCTCAAACCACTGCGAGAACGAGGAACTGATAGCCAAGTCTAGATAAGTTGCCAAGCACAGATTTCGGCAAGCCTACTTCAACCCACTGGACGGTGGAATAAAGAAACGGTGCCATTGCAGAAAGACTCAATGCCGGAAGAAGTACTGCGAATGCTTTAATATGGGCCTGCCGTGCAACTAGTTGTGCAAGTGCTAAGGCTGCGAAAACGGCACACACAACCATTCGCATTAGCACCCGCTAGAACCAGAGCGGTTGCTCTGCTGAACAACTCCTACTGATTTTATATTCCGTGTTGCTTGATTTATTTGGTTTATTGAGCGATGCTGGATTGGCTCAGGGGTGGACAGCCCGGTCTCTATGTTGAGCAGTCACCGGAGGTGATTGAGAGTAGCTCCAACATCTCACTGACATGCTACCCCAGCTAACGGAAGTAGACAGTGGTGCCCTGCAAGTTTCATTGGTACCGTAGTAAAAATGGAGTTACAACACAAATCATCAACGCCAAGGGATCAACCTACATGTGCGAGCCGTCAGATGTAGGAGCAGTCATCAAGGTTGATGTGGAGGTACAACTGGTATGATTTGTAGAGCATCGATCCCAACTATCCCGGTGGGCGTAATCTACAGTTCGGGCCAATCAAGATGGATGTATTGCTGAAGAAGAAGATAGAGAGACTGTTGCAGCACGGAATCGGAGATTTTCAGGTGAAGCTGCTGTCCTCTGATGGGAGGGACAAATAAGTAATTCTGCGACTTTGCGAGGCATCGATTGCGTTGGTGGATCGACATGAGAATCTGCTGTTGGAGCTTGGCTACACAATACACAGTCCTCTTTTGGAAACCAACTTAAAGGATAGCAGCAGAATTCTGATTGAGGTTCCAGAAATCCTGTTGAATTCGTACAGCACAATAATGTCTAAGCTTGGTCTGTGCGTCAAGCCAACCGAACCTAACCGGCTGGAACTGAAGTTCAGTAGCCGAATCGACCGCGATGTGTTTCTGTTTAGTCATAAAGCATTAGCGGCGAAGAAGGAACTGGGGATAGCTCACATCATCAACCACATTGAGAGCAGTACGCAGTCAGGCGAGAGTTTTAACTATCTGCTCGAGATCGAATCGTTGAGATTTGACTTGTATAGGATGATCTTAGTCAACAGCAAGGTAACATAGGAGAGGGATTTCTATCACGCATAAGTAGCGAAGCTACAGCAACAGCTAGCAAATATCAGCAGTGAGATGATGATGCATTCAGGCCATAAAGAGGGTGTGCTAAGCGCGACAAAATCAACGCCAAACGACAATATGCAGACCCCAGGATTTATGTCGACACCCCACAGTGTGCCGCCGTTCCAAACGGAGACTCTGCACTACCCTGAGTTGGAAGCTGTCTCTGCTGCCCAAATGAACCAACAAACTGCTGAGAATTATGCGCATATCTTCTCAGCTCAGCCAATGAGCTCAAATAAGCAGCAATAAATTGACCAGCATATAGGCCAGAATTTTATGCACATGTTTGGGGGCCCTGTAAACACAGACCAAAAGTTCGAGATACTACAGGTTCACCCTCCCGAACGTCAACACATGGACAAGAAGGTCGTTGAGATGGCTTCTGCGTTGCTTCCACCACCATTGGAACCCGAACTTAGCCTCGAGCAAAAGCAGCGGATGGATATCGTTGCACTACAGGACTACTCCAACCGAGCCTATCAATAAATCAAGAAGCTTAGATCGCACATCGACAAGCTGTCCAGTGAGGTTGCTTGGTTTTACAGTCAACATGGCCAACCAACCCTCCCGCTGAAGTTGCGGTACCGAGTCAGCCAAGAGGTGAATCCCATCAAAGAGTAGTCATCAATCTTTGAGAAGTCCAGGACATTTATGGAGCCAGATAATGTCCATCACACTAAAGTGCCCAAACATGAAGAGGACTCCTAATGGAAATCAAAGGAAATCCATAGACTCACAACTCAAGTGAATAAGCTACGTGGGGAGAACGAGTAGTTCCAGGAGAAAAATAAGACCCTTGGCTACCGCGTGAGCTACCTCTAAGATAGCTGCAAGCAAAGGGAGAATGAGTCCAGGCTGGCCCTCAACAAGATCATAGAGCTCAATGGCGTCATCAAAGGGCTCGAAGATTTCCTAGCGAAGCTGCAGAATCCGACACCCAACAAAGTCACATTCCTCTATGACGGGCGTACTCAGAAGAACATACCCTTCCGTGCTCACGACTATACCATCAATGCTGTTGAGTACATACGCGAACTGGAAAGTCTGAAAGCGCGAAACACGTAGCTGATCCGGGAGAAGGGCTAGCTCACCAAACTGAAGAACATGACTCAGGCTGATAACCTGCTCATTCAGATCGAGAAGGAGGCACTCAAAGAAAATATCAAATCACTCGAACTGAAACTGCAATAAGCAGACAAGGAACTGCTGGTTTTCACGAAGAAAGCAACGAGTGTGTAGACTAAGCTGGCTGACATCATCAGCGAAAACACAAGACTGCAAAGTCGCAGGGACGAAGAGCTTGCTGCGAGATCTGCCCAGGCCCTCCACCTGAAGGACGAATAGATCAGCAGACTGTACGTTTCATTACAGCAGAAGGAAGACCGTCTCAAGGAGCTGGATCTCCAGTTGCGGACACTGACGGATTAGAATCAGGCGCTGCTGAAGTGGCAGACAAAACATCGAAAGCGTCAGGAGGAACTTCAGGAGGAGAACAGACTGCTGAGGCGTGGTCAAGATGCCTTGAACCGCAGCCGATAATTAAATAGCCAGTTGGACAGCTTCCATGCGGAGGAGAACGAACTACTACGGCAACAGTATGAACTGCTGAAGGAGGAGCATGATAAGCTGACCCACATGTGCGACCGTTACCACTCCTAAGCTAAAGAGTCACTGAAGCTGCGTCAATAGATTCTTCGTCTGAAGGAGCAGCAACTGCGTGGATCATAGCACGACACTGCCCTGTGATATCCCAAGAGATTGACGTTGTTGTGTCTATAAATCACAGCTTCTCCAAGAACTTGCCGAAGTTGTTGACAATTTCGTTGCCAGTCTTCAAGGCATCGGTGCGGCAGAAGTCCGCATCCTTGGATTCGAGGCACTTATCGATAGACAGCGACAGGTAGTTAAGCTTGTGCTCGAACAGGGACTGCTCGCGCCTGATCTTCTCAGTACCATCGTAAACGCAGTTGGCGAACTTGTCAGCAGAGTTATTCTTGCTGAAGCAGGTCTCGAAGAAGCTCTGCGTCTTGAGGGAATAGGTGCCCTCCAAGGAGTTGATCTTGGGTGTCAATTCGCCGAGCACAGCCTGCAGAATGCTCTATTTTTTACTCATGGTTATTATTTGTTTATGACGACAACAACTTGGATATATAGCAGCTGAACTACACACATCCCTATCACAGCTAAGAGGCAGCTTCACGGTCCACCTTCGAATTCGAATCATCACCCGCCTTTAGCTGCATCAGCTTGTACTATAGTTCGGCGGCATCAAACTTCTCGATGATCTGTTGCTTGCCGTTGGGGAAGTATACCACCACCACTGGGACGTTCTACTGCTGAATGGAAGGGTGCTCGTTAGTCACCCGATTGATCCTTCCGAAAGCGAAGGTAGGTGAACGCAGCTTCATAGCCAACTTCTGGTATTCCGATAGGAGGTCGATGCACTCCTGGCAAAGACTGGCCTCCGCGTAAAAGAATACTGCAGCGATGCGGCCGGGCTCCTCGACGAATTGTTTGATGGTGAGTCCGACGAGTTCATCGACGACACCGTCCTGCATTTGTGGAATGGGATCCGACGCGTAGTAGGGCTCCAAAGTTTTGGCAGTATACTGCTTGAAGAACTACTTGAAGTTTTAGACTGTGAGTAACATCGGTCGTACTGGTCGGCGGTTTGGATAGCACATACTTCTTGCGCTCGAGAGCGTTGACGATGATGTAGTATTCATGCTGGGGGATACCCATGAACTTATAGAACAGCTCAAATTCTTCCACTTCTGGTATGATGTATGCACAGCCATGCTTGGCATCTTCGCAGTACTCCTTGAAGGTTGCTACCGGTTCGACGGCCTGTGTTGACACGAATATCACATAGTCGGGATCTAAGTCGTAACACGTGCTACCTTCATGGAAGATCTTCTGGCCAACCTCCTACTCCAGCAGCTCGACAGGCCTCCCCATCACGAGCCCGACACATAGTAACAACGCTACCGCCAGAATTTTCATCGCTGCAGATCTATTAAAGATTAATTAATGTTCGAGGTCCCCACCAAGAAAAGTACCGATAATTCCTCCGATTCATCGCCAGGCACAGCAAACTCAACCATCCAAAGCGAGATCAACGAGAATAATATCGATGCGCTGATCCGCAATGTGTTAGACTAAACCAAACGCACATTGCCTGCCACCACGGATACCAAGGAAACCACTGAGAAGTTTGGAATGTACGTGCGTAACTTCCTGGATCAGAACAAACGTAGAATCAGGAATGCAACGTTCGTGAAGGAACTCACAGTGCTGCCTGCAGGCAATCTTCTCGAAGCAATCGAGGCAAGCCTGTGCAAGGAAGATAACCCGTTGAGGTTGCTGGTGGTGCTATGGCATGCATATATGAGCAAGAAGTACCTGAATATAAACAAGCATGCATACGAGCGCAAGGATATTCTGCTGCGTCTCAGTGAGGACGCAAACTACGCAAGAGCTCTGTACACTGACTTAATCAGAAACATCTACCGCGACTGGATTAAGCACATGAACAACGAACAACCCATCGATGAGGACATCTAGTACGAGCTGGTGCCTGAGCTGCTGACCGCGAGCACGGAATGGGCAAAGATATACTCACACCTCGGATCTGCATATTCTCGCCTCAAACTCAACTTCAATAGGGAGACATTCATCGGCGACCCCTGCTTCTTTGAGATGAACCCGTACTTCACTGGCGATGAGTTGGACAAGCCATTTCCCTCAACCATAAAAGCCATTAAATAGTTCTGCCGTGAAGCCAACATGAAATTGAAGTTGCAGATGATCACCAACATCACGGAGAGTCTTCGCCAAGACATCGAACTGCACCAGATTAGCATGATTGAGAAGAAGAAGGTGGACAAGATCAAGCCAATTGATGTAGACAACTTGGTGAGCTGCCTAGAGTGCTGCCTGTTGCTTGCGAACTAGGACATCAGTTACCATCTTGACATTCTCAAAGACTTCTATGGGGAGGAACAGCTGTCAGCGTTACAGTTCGGCCATTTCGTGGCTTCGCTGGAGATCGCCGATGAAATACTAAAGACTCGTAACTCTGAAGGCAAGATTCAGAGCAGAAGCTCCATAGCACGCAACCATGCTGTCGAAAGTTCAGTGATAGTCCACAAAAACCTGGACGGTTTTCGAATACGGATGAGTTCCATACGGTTTAACCATACTTTCAACTTCTCGCACTGCTTCCGGTTTCGCACGTTAAAGTGGATTTGCATGCTCGACATCAACTGGATTAGTATCTTTTCAGACCAACCTCTCAAAAACAAGTACGAGTTCGTTGTGAAGCTGCACGGTACTGATAATGTTATGCTCGGGGTCTACCAGAAACCTGAGAAGCCTGAACGACTCAAGAACTTTGCGGAGTCACCCTACTCCGCCTGCATATGCTTAAGGAATGGGCGGCTTTACGATCGCGGCAACGACCAGAAAAAGATCATCCTCCCACAAGACAAGAGAATTGACTTGATGAGGATCAGTGTCGATAATGGCGTGGTTAGTTGGTGGCCGATGAATGCTACTGAGCCCTTTGCCACTGTTAATATTTGGACACCTCCCATTAAGCCTACAGCAAATAAGCAGCAAACACTTCCCTCTCCAAACAAATAGTTATACTTTCACGCGATACTCTCGTTGGGTGCAGAGATTTAGATCGTCTGATAGTAGTCAGCTGTTCTATATGTGAATAACTTGGTCGTCAACGAACCGAAATTATCGTCTCAGAGGACGTGCCAAGGCTGGTAGAATTATGTTCCGGTGGCGGTAGGGTCGGGTGGCGATTCGGGTGCGTATTCGATCTGAGTGCATGCGCGATTCTTCGGTCGGAAGTACATGCTCAACGGATAAATGACGTTCAGCTAGTCCCAGCCTACCCAGCTTTAGTTACCCTCGAGGGGTTAACGGAGGTTTGTGCAGAAGCTCAAGGTTGCTGGCTACTCGCTGCATTATTGGCTCGGGATGTCGTTCTAATGGTTTGGTAACTTCGAGTCTTTCGTCACTCTCCCAAGGACCAAGAAAAGCATCAGAGGTGATCTTGGCTTTGAGATGCAGTGGTTTGTCGGTGGAGCGGGTGAAATGCCGTCTGTACATTCGATAATAATTCAGTACCAACAGAGCTTATGGAGGCAGTAAAGAAAACCATCTACCTAATCACCGGCAACGTAGCGAACCAACTAACCGCAGAAGAAGAAACTGGAGTAGTTCGTGCATATCCTAGGAAATGAGTTCAACTTGGAGAACTCGGATGTTGACTGTAAGGCATGTTGTGATGTAGTGCCTGAACTGCAGGGGGAGGCGCTCGAAATTGCTAAGGAAAAGGTGATGGTGGCCTATAACGAACTCAAGAAACCTGTTGTTGTGGAAGACACATCGCTGTGCTACAATGCATACAAGGGGTTACCGGGTCCATACATCAAATGGTTCCTCAAAAGCATTGGGCCAGAGGGACTCGCAAAGATGGTCAGCGCCTTCGAAGATAAATCGGCTTACGCGATGTGCATCATTGCCTACATGGGACCAGAGCTGAAGGAACCCGAATTGTTCGTAGGAAAGACGCCCGGGAAGATCGTCGAACCCCGCGGTCCTCGTGACTTTGGCTGGGATCCAGTCTTCGAGCCAGATGGTTACGACCAAACATACGCGGAGCTCCCCAAAGAAATCAAGAACAAGATATCGCATCGCTACCGCGCAATCGACCTGATGCGTGAGTATTTCAAGACCCACTGAAGTGTTCAGAAAGCAGCAGCAGTTATCATGGTTGTTAGGTAATGGCGCTTGGTCTTGGCGCCTCTTCAGGTTCCGGGTACTTTGCGACAAGGATGTTCTGGGTTAGCCAATTCGCATACCATTTCAATGACTTTGTTGGTTGTGGAGTGGTCATGTGTCTCTTCGATCGGCATACTGGTGTCATTGGATTACTCCACCTTGTCGACCTCCTCAACCTTCTCGCCATCTTCAGAGGACGATTCCTACGACGACGACTCCAGTTGCAGGTCAGTATCAATACGAACATCGGTGGTCGCCTCCTCTACTTTCTTGTTGGCTTCCTTCAACAATGGGATGAAACTGCGCACCTCCTGCAACACTACACATAACTAACAGCCTTACATGACGATTTTGGAAGAAACTAGAACTTTGGTTTCTTGCGCTCCTCCATAAGCTTACGAATCATGAACTCCTTCTCATCGGCGTACTTGTCCTGCGTAAACACATCGTAATGTGGCTTCTCGAATCGCAAAAGGTCTTTCTTTGCCGGCTTACTAACGTTTGTGGTGGGTTGCTACCGGTTGGTTTCGTTGTTCTGTTCGATTTCCATCCCCCTCGGAGCCTCTTCAACACTGCGCTTCTGCATACGGTTGCTAATAAATAGTTAATTGGCGCACCAATCAGTCGTTTGGAATGTTGATGTAGTCGGAGTTACTTTACTGGCGCCGCTGGCAGTCCCCGCCTATTTTTTGACAGTAAAAGCTCTAGTTTTTCTTGGGCTTGCTGTAGACCTTACGCCATTTGCTGCAACGCTAGCATTGTGCCCATGTCTCGATCTTGTAGTTCTCCCCTTTGATCTGTATCTTCTACCGAAGCTTCTTCTGAGTCTATTTGGACGATGATACTTTTATGAGCTTCTTCCGGAGAACGCGAACAACGTATTTTTCTTATTAGTCTTTCTGCGATCGCGTTACTTGTGGCTTCTTGAGTTTCTTGAGCTGGTCCTATTAGCTCCGCACGTGTGCAACAAAGTTTTTGACGGTAGCGTTGTCTTTGATTTCGGCTGAATAACCCTCCGTTTACAATGGCTGAGGGTCTCTGCAAGTTCCTTCTTGCATACCCTTACGCTGTCCTTTCTGCAGTTGCAGTACTATACATTCCATCATCCTTACATCAGCAAGCGGGAACAGGTTTAGCCAGTTGTAGGTTGCGTAGTTGACGGCCTCAGCGAAGTTGAAGCCGAAATTGAAGCCGCAATGGTAAGAACCACTGAAGGCTAGAATGAACTCGCCTGGGTACTGGATAGCCCTAGGTAAGGACAGTGTTGTACTTGCTAATCCGAATCGAAGGGTTCCTCGCCTTGATCATGTACGGGTTGATTACGCTGGTCTTGTGCCGCATGTACTCCGGACATTTTTGGAAATTTTCGTAGAAGTGAGAATGCGCTTCCTTCTCCAGTATCTTCCGGTCGGCTGAGCACACTCCATACCAAAATTTGGGCTTGCCGAAGTGCAAAAAGTTTATTGCCGACAGCTCCATGTCCTCGGTATGCCAGCAAAAGAATGTCTTCCATGATCCAATGTAGCAGTAGGGAGTATTCACACCTGGTAAGGGATCCTTCAGTCCCATAGTAAGCACCGATTTGAGCGATGCGAGATTCCAAGCTCCAGCCGATTCATCCATAAACGACAGCTTTATGTCAGCCCCATAAAGCGGTGGGCTGAATGAGATGTTCTTCCAGAACTGAACTAAGCTAATGCTTACCGTGTCCTCAACCTCCTACGGTTTCAGGCCGTTGGTGACCTGTTCAAAGCACTCGATCTTGCGTTTGTACTCCCGAACAGTCATCGATTTCTTCTGAATGTGGAGACACTAGTAGATGCCACCCTTGCCATAAGCGTTCTGTTCGATGGGTCCTGGCATCATCATTCTGTCTAGAGCATCGTAGTTCTCTCGTCGAGGCTTCCATCCTTTGGGTGGAACCACCTACACTCAGCCAATTGGTACCTTGACCATTGAGTAGTTGGCACTATAAGTGCGTTCCAACCACTCCACATAACCATGGAAATCGCTGAATTATTTCTGTGTTGGTGTGACTGTCGGACAGTAAGGTATGCTCATCTAAATTAGCCCGATCTAGCGATGCGGAAGCACTACTGCACAAGTCAGCAGCGCATCAATGCCGTTCTTACCATTTTTCAAACTTCCGACCAGCTATTGATATTATAATAATCAGTGCAGGCCCTCTTGCTTTGTCGTTTAGCGCAGCAGTGTGGCCTCTCTGTGTTACTTCTTGTTGTGAGACTCCCGGACAGCCTACAGTAGCCACGCTTCAGACGGGTTGACTATCTTTGGGGTTGGGTGGCGTTTGAAAAGATGCATCTACGGGTGCAACGCTTCCTTCGTCAGGCCTACCTGCTGTTTGGGCTGCTTTGGGTCACTCGGGGGCTTGTTTGAACGTGATTTATACGTGTTGGAGCTACTCTCAGAAAATGTATCCGAACGCTTGCTTGCCTCTCGCTAGTGACGATGTTATTGAGGATTCTCCGGTCTAACTGTCTTATCGAACTTTCCGGTGGTCTATTGGGGCTCTGGACCACTGCCAATGCGAGGAATCTCGAACTGCTTGTCGTTGAGTTGATTAAGTTCAAGGTTGGAGAACAGGTTGACAACCTTATCCTTATCGATTCCCCTGCGGTATACGTTAGCTAGTCCTTCGAATAGCCCAATCAAGTTCTCAAACAGCCTGAACATCTGTAGTTGTGTGGTTCGACGCCAAGGTTGCTTGACGTTCCTTGAAATCATTTCTTTCTCTTCTGGGGTGAGTTCTTATTAGTGCTTAACCAGTATTGTTTCTGAAACGACCGAGAGAGTTTCTGTGTTACTAAACTCGTACCTTCATCGCATAGGAACAGTGTTCTATCGACAAACCACTTTTTACTGCGACCATCGGCAGGAACGTAAGCTGTTGAGGGGATTAGCTTTGCGATCTTCTCACCTCTCCAGACGTCGTACATGCGAAGATAGCCCAACGAATCCATCACCAGTGCGACACCGATGTTGCTAATCTGCATACCCACAATCCTGTATGGCACCTTACTTTAGAAGGTATTAGTCCGCTTCATGATGAGATGTGCTGTAACCAAATCATCGAGGTGCACCTCCCCACCAACGCTCCCGCTGAGTAACCGATAGACCTCAAAGAAGCATAGGTGGGTAATCTCCCCTCGATGTTTGTCCAACGTGTACTTTAAGGAGTCTGTATAAAGGTCCCATACTGCGACAGTCCCCTCTTTCAAACCACAACCCAGAAGCGACTCATCATCGCTGACAGCCAAACAGCTCATTGGATACAGGTTGTTGAGTTCCTTGACTTTCTTGAGTTCCATTTTGGTTCTCTTTCCTTTTTTGGAATCCTGATAAGTTTGCTGATACAGGAAATTGGGGAGGTTGGATTGGTTGAGTTGTTGGAACGAGTAGACGTTGCATTGCGTTGTATACCGCCAACCGACCAAGAGCTTTGTGGAAAGACGAATAGGTTTGAGTTCCTCAAAATACTTAGAGCGAGGAGGAAGTATACTCTAGCTGAGGAAGAAAAAGTATGGCTTGTATTTTGGTTGTTCGTGCTCTGTGGAACAGTCCTTCCCGGAATCAATGACAGACTCTCCCAGCAACAGCTTGTTGTTGAAGATTCTATCACTTTTCTTCTCCTCCTTGGGCTATTACTTCTTCTCCTCCTTCTTTCCGTCCTTCTTGCTGTCTTTCTTCACTTCAGGCTCGGCTGGTGGTTTCTCTTCCTTCTTCTTCAACGACTCCAGCAAGGACTTGTAACCAACTTGCGCCTCCACACCTTCAAAGGGGATGGTTAGGCTTGGCGACTCAATAGTCACTGTCGGCTCATCGAGCGTCGCGAAGTAAGTCGGATGAATCTTTGCCTGTGATGCAGCTGAATTTGGTTGCTGCCCTTTGTTCGGTTACTCCTTCGGCTGGTTGACAGTGACTTCCGGAAGTTCATACACCACAACGGAACCGTCATATAGGCTGACTGCTAGATGCAGACCGAACATTGAAAACTTACATTCAAACGGATAGGAACTTATGTCTGTACTGGCGTCAGTTGCCTTCACGTTTGACACATTCAACTGGGCAGTCACGAATAGTTTCACCTCCCCTGACCTATACCTGAGCACGTAGATGTTAGGATGCCCGCGGAGCACAACAGCAATGCTTGTGATAGCGACCTCCCCATCCAAATAGGTGCTGCATGCAAGATGTTCTACTCGAGAGCCCAAGAGTACCTACTTTCTGAGTTAGATAGCTAAGCTACTTTGACAAGATGAGCTTTTTGCTGACGTCTAACACATAGATCGTTCCGGTTCGATCTCCGAGGATCAGATGACTGTGCTGCTGATCATGGGTCATGCAACTGATGCCCTCCAGTTCGAGAATGCCTTGAGACTGCAGCTACCTTACTGCGCCTTCGTAGTTGGGATCCTTCTTTTTCTTTTCGATTTCGTGCACCCCCAGGTACACTTGGGACATGATCGAGTCATTCAATACTTCGTCGATGAGGCGATAGGGCATCGGCAGAGGGTCTTCTTGTCGGTCGGGGTCACAAACCTCCCACGAATCTCGATCAATCTCAGCAGGCTTCAGAGTTCCCGTCTTCAATGTTTTTGTCTGTTGCATAAAGTTCAAATAATGGCTGAACATCGCCGAGACCTGCTGGAAGTATGGATGGGCACAACTCGAAGGGATAAAGAGTATTCTATTCTTCGAAATAATGTTCGTGAGGAAGGGGAAGAAACGCAGTTCGCTACAGCTGGCATCCAATACGGTCACACGTTTGCGCAAACAAACCAAGACCTGCCTTGTGATTGAAGAGTAAGAGGAAGAAATCGAAAGGAAGAAGTAGCTCGCAGCTCTGTCAGCATAGCTCAAAGCCATAATTCTACGAGAGCTGGAGCAGCACATCGAACAGCTTGAGCAGTGGAATCGAGACAAGTACGATATCGTGAGAAAGACCTGGCAGTTGTTTGATGCAGTGAACCAACCTACTGTGATGATGCAGGCTCCACTGAAGCAGGATGAGTAGCCGGAGTGTCCCGTTCAGAAGATGGTATGGCGAAAGCTGCCGATTAATGGGATTAGCGACCGACGTCTAGCACTGAAGTAAACGGCGAGTGATTATAGGTAGTGCAGCTACTGGTCTGACTAAACTGAACTTCTACAGCTGGGGAAGGGAGAAAATCCAGAATTCGGATACCCTGGTCCCTTTGGACATGAGTTTGCAGTTGCCTCCGCAAAGCTATGGCCCTGAGGAAAGCTAGCTCAGCGAAATGCGCAAAAAATACCTCCAAAAGGCTAAGGTAAAGGAGTAGTTTGCGTCGAGTGCAAAGAAACGCCCTCAAGCGGAGACTCTGATAGATGGTAAATCCCAGACAAGACAAAAGATTAATGCAAAAGAATTCACTTTCGACTACAATGGAAATAAGTATTTGTGTAAACTAACAAAGAATCACTCAGGAAAGGAGAAAAGAATCTATAGTACAGCCAACAACACTTGAACCAGGGCAATTCGAAGTCAAGGAGGGTCCTTCCTTGGAAAAGAAGACAGTGAAAGTCGAGAAGTTCGAAAACAAAGCAGAAGAGGATAAATGCAAGAACATCATCAAAGACACCAGGAAACTCAAATAAAACAGCTCCGGCGAGGATGCGGTACCGAGCAAACTGGAGACTGGGGTTTCAATCTATTCCCAAGACAAGTCAAAGACAGAGCTCAAGGAAAAACCAAAGGCTTCGATTACGATATCAAATTAAGTCATCGCAAACCAGCAGACTCCCTCACCGATCGAAAGGAAAGCACCAGCGATCAAACCGAGGAAAGAGAGCACACAACACAATTCTTCTCTGGAGTCGAGCACCATCCATAAGCAGGAAATCGGTCTAAGAAACAAATAGAATCAACACACTCACCGTACCGAAAGGACAGAGCACAGTTCATTGCACAGCCACTCAAAAAACGAATACCACCACGACCGCATTCTTATAAACCCGACAAAAGAGGTAAGCTACTCACTTATACAGATCTCTAAGGAGAATATTCAGAACTTGTTCAAAGTAACGATGACTCGCATGTCGGCTCCAAATATCACCAAGGAGGAAACCAGTTTGGTGAAGCCACCTCACAAAAGCAAATTCATCTAGGACCTTGCCCCGGTCACCCTTAAACTACCGCGAATTCAATGATTAATAAGCCTAGTGATGTCATTAGTTTCGTGGACGGTTCACTGCTCGCAACCCCCTCGTGACCTTATTGTTGAGGTTACGTTCAATTCCTTCCATTATGGTCTGCTAGCGACTGCGTTCGCTATGATCAAGATCTCTGACTCGAGTCTAAGAAAGGCGGCGAGCCATTCCACGGTATTGCGTGGGTTAGGGTAGCCGATAATCCTTGAGATACTAGTCTTAGCGATCATCGACGAAGGTCCGAGGATTAAAGTTCTTGTCCTTGAATTTATCGAGGTTGCTAATCGTCAACTTTTCTGGTTGCTTCTAAACAGGTAGAAGGTAGTCGAGGTTGAATGATGGACTGCTTTTCTTGTTGGTTCGGTTGATAACCTCCACAGCCTGCCGATTCAGCCCCATTTTCTTAAGATACTGGACCTCCACCTTGACCCTTCTAATGTGGTGCTGCTATCGGTGTGTACTCTTAACCTGTCGGCGATGTTAGAGTTCCTAACGAATTTCATCTTAGGTCTTACCGCTGTGTGGGATGATCTTGAACTCGTACTTGATTTACTCAAGGCTGGGCTTGTTGGACAGTGACCAGTCATTTTTGAATTGGCAGATTCGATGCTCAAACAGCTCCTTCTTCTTGGTGTCCTGAGCAAATAGCTCAGCTAGGATCTTTCCGAATCTTGTGTAGTCGATTTCGCTGAGGTTCTTGGCATACTTCTTAAAGCTCCAACGAAGTGCTTCCCGTTCGGCTTCCTGCACCAACCCAAAATCGTGGCAGATGTTGTAAAACTTCTCGAAGTTCATGGTGCGAGTTTGATGTTCGATATCATCGAAGGTGGTATGCTTTGATAGGGTGTATCGTTTCCTGCAGTATACATAGAATATTTCCTAGAGCTTGCTGGCCACCGTCTACGGAGTAGAGCCAACAGTTGTAGAGTTGAAATTAACATCGTGACCGATGACCCTGCTAGGGGACAATACCAGCGAATGCTGTCCATTTGCCTATAACTTCTACTGGTTGTACAGCTTAAGCTGTTTATCGAGACTAAGTATGGTGTTGACAATGATAACACGCTAACTCTAGCTGGGATTTCGAGTCAGCATCGCCTCGTATTTGTTGATGGTTTACATAACACTCAGCTCAATTTCACTGAGCTTTCTATTCACTACTTTTGGTGAGTGACTGCTCAATACTGGAGCGCCGCTTGTTTCATTTTACACTGGGGGCTATCGCTGGGTTGATGGTGGTGGTTACTCCTGCTTTGTTTCCTCCTCCACTATTCGTTCGGGGATGTAGTTCGTCTAAGGTTCCTGAAAGGCACCGTTGATGAGCTGCTGTTTCCTTTCCTCCTTACGCGACTTCTTTGGCTGATAGCTTGTCACGAGCCTACCATCCAAGCGAATCCAACACTCAATGAGATCCAAAATATCTTCTTATGGAATCCACATTTCTTGACTTGAACCAGCCGGCATCTGCTTCACCTTGGTATTGTAGTCCTCCAACAACCGTTTCATTGATGATTCGCTGGCAGCTGAAGTAAAGAATGGCTATGATCTACCACTCTCCAAGTTTAGCTGAAATCCGTTTCCCGTAAACAGCTCACGCAAAAATGGTAACGCCGCTTCGGAGCCTAATGTTCGTTCTTCGTCGACAAGCTTACAATGCTGTTGCAGACAGTGCTGGTAGTGCTCGCTCTTTTCCCGCAGAAATCGTCCAATGTTGTACCGGTTGAGCTTGTAGTTTACATTTCCTGGTGCTACTCCGACCAGACTGCCCAATGTTCCACCATCTTCCTTATCTATGATTGCTTGCTGAATCTCTTCTAAATGCTCGCAGTAGAACTGGAGTAGCTCCCTTACTTATTCCAATCGCACTTCCTATCGGATCTGTACAGGCAGTGGGTACTGGGTAACGAAGAACTGCAATAGGTGTCCATCGAACTCCAATACGCTATTGATTCGTTCGACGATCTGTGGTAAAGCTTCTCTGCTCTTGTCGTGAAGCTCGCCAAAAAGCAGCGCCACCTGGCTTTATTTTGCCTTTAGTACGTTCATTACTATAGCACAGTGGAAGAAGCTATCATCGGCGTTGCTTGCGGCGCTGGACGTATAACTGAACCAATCGCTGTTCAGACGGCTGCAGAGCTTGAATGATGGCCTACTCGTCGAGTATGATGTATAGGTCTGCGAGTGTAACAATACTCAAACGACGAGCTTCTGCTGAGCTTGCCCTTACTGTGATCTTTAGGGAATCAATTAAGCCTTACAAGTGGTCGAATAGCTTGTAGTATTCATTGGGATCGACTTGGCTGATGAGATTGCTTAGTTTCTGCAAATAGGTTTCCAGCAGTGGCCCTGTTGCCTTGGCGATAATTTGACAGAGGCATCTTAGTAGAGAGTCATTAAGGGGTCCAGAGCACAATTAGTCAAGTATTTGTACAACAACTTCCAGATGCTCCTGCTTGGTGAGTAACTTCAACAGCTCCAGGACTTTCAGAAGAGAAGACTCGTTGAGGTTATTTGCAGTGTTCACGACTCTGGCGAGTGTGTCAAGTGCTTCAATGTCAGGATGCTGGTGGAGCTGCTGAATCAAGAGTTCGACGCATTAGTTTGACTTGTATTTGTCGTTGAGAAGTTCTTCTAGACATACCTTCGAGACTGGTTTGTTTCGCGGTGGTTGCTGCTGTGGCTTTAGCTTTCGCTTTAATGGGTCATCCACAGACTAAATGTACCGGAGAATACTTCCTTCCAACTCAGGCTCAATCTCTCCTGCGAGCTCGAGGATCTTGGAAAGCACATTCTGACCGATTGAAAGGAGGCAGTTTAGAACTGCAGTCGAGTGTTTCGCCTTAACAAGGGACATCACTGCCAGCGCTGGAAGCGATATTGATTTCTCCTTGTGATACTCTAAGATTAGATTTCCCATGAGACGCACAGTCAGACCTACATTCTTGGTCTCCATACAGTCAGGGTCACTTTGAAGCAATTGAATGAGGAAATCAAGGCTTACAGATCTTTAGCGTGAGGTCTTTGCTTGTTAGAGAAATTGGAGCAAATGAGGCATCAAGTCCAGGCTCAAATACTTTTGGCAGCAGCCTAACAAACGATCGAGTTGGTCCTTTGTCTGCTGAGTTTTACACTCCGCAAGTCCTTTGAGGCACCTTCTCAGAATCACTTGGGAGTGTTTGGCACATAGCTGTGGATACTGGTCGACAAAATCAGGCATACATCCCACCAGAAACGAAGATATCTTTACATGCGGGTCTTCCAGGTGTGCTGCGAAGGAGCATATGATGGCTGCTAGTGTTGGCTAATGTATACTCTCCTTGCTGCGATCGATATCCATCAGTACCTCATAGGTCTTCTGGAAGGCCATCATGCGGGTTGCCCAAACATCACAGTCAGCCTTTGACATCAAGAACTCCAAGTCTTCTGTTCGCCAATCGTGCACCGGTTTATCCCTGCGTGCCTAACTAAATTTCAGAGATAGATACCCTCTTTGAACTTGTGCCCAACGAGCTTCGTTCATAGTTGCTCAGTGACTTATTTGTTCGGCTTTCCTGACTGGTCCGCTATGTCTCTTTAGCCACGTAATTGTTGTAGGACTGTCTCTTGGGTTTAGCGTTGCTGTCTGATAGTTTGTTCTGGTCAATTGTAATTTAGTGCAGCTCCCGATTCGGAGCCAAAGGTGGTTTTCTTCTCTGTTCCGGGGTGACATCTCGTGGTTGCTATCGAGAGTCAATGCTTTGCTGGCGAATGATCCTGCCGGTCTTCGGTGGTTCTGGTTTTGGAACCTTGACAGGTAACATACTCTTATGTTCGAGCCTGAACTATTCTTTGATAGCTTTTACAGCCGTTGGATCCATTTTTCTGAGAAGTTGATCAGCTTTTTGTGGAAATCTTTCCCCGTAGTTGTGAAAGGCTGTTCGAGCATTTTTCCTCACTTCCGCCGAGGAATCACATACCGCTGTCAGCAGAGTCTTTTCTATTCCCTGCCGAATTCCCTCCAGCATGACTTCATCGAACGATTCTATGATGGTATTAAGACACTCCGACAGCTTCTCCCTCACAAACACGTTCTTTGTCGAGTTGAGCTATTGCATCAGCTTGCCGAAATACCTTTCGGAGGGTACATTACTAACCACTGTTCGGAGGGTCTCGTTGGCAGCTTCAGCCAACACTTTATTTCCATTTGATAGCAGCTTCAGCAATGAGTCCTTTGATATCAAGCGATCTGCAAACCCTTCAGCCTCTCCGCCATACTTCTGTACGCATGCACACACAAAGATGCAGGCTTGGTTGCACACCTTCGACCTTAGGTCTAGAAGCTACATGACGAGACTAGTACTTGATGATTAATTTGAACGAAGTGTCGGTTCAGTTCATCGAGGATCTGTCCGTCTTCGTCTTCGTCCAGCAGACCGTGGAGTTTCTCGATGGCTCGGAGCCGCAGAGTCCAGTCAGCTTGCTGGTTGGCCAGCACTGCAAGCACCGCGCTCAGTCCCTTTTTGAACATTAAAATCCGTTGCTTATAATGGTGGAGTATGGTCACACTGCATCTCGGATCTTCCGTCGCTTGTAGTCCAAAATGTGTCGGATGTGTGACTTGTAAGTCAGATGTTCGTTTTCAATCATCCTATCAAACTTCTTGTAGAGTTCCTGCTTCTCCTCCTTGAGAATATCAGACTCCATCTCTCGGTTAACTGCCGATTACGACTCGTTGAGATGTCTTATGACCGAAGCCAGTAGCAGTGGTGGGAAACCATTCTCCATAGCTTCGTGGAAATTGCGGTCAATCTCGTTTAGTCGCTTCTGCTGTCTACGTGATTCCTTCAGGAAGTCCTTTATTGGGCTGTCTTCCCGCATTACCAGCTTTGTGGTATCAATGATGCGTGATGCAGTCCTTTCCTCTTTGAGGTAATTCTTGAGCTCCTATTCTCGATTGCTTCCATCAGATTCTCGTGAAGCCTTGGCGCGATTGATATTGGGAAACAGAAGGCTCTTCAATTTCTGGATTTATTCAGGCATCCGCACCTTTCCAAGAGCCTTCCGAACAGACGAGCGTGTCTAGGAAGTGAACAAGCTCTTCCGGTTCTTCTTGTAGGTGACATATGAGTTCTATCGGCTGCACTATTTCAAGAGGTCAACTTTCCTTGCCCCTAGCTCCCGTTCGGTTGGCTCGCTGTGGATTCTGGTACGCTAAGTATATTAAACTGCAGTCTTAACAGGACTTTGCTTGGGTGTTACCTCGGGATTGGTTGAAGGCAGCTATCTCGATTATTGCTCCTTATTACAAATTTCTACGATGTCGGGTAGAACTGACTTATCGCCGTAGTTGATCACCACATGGATCTTTGGATGGTGCTAGCCGTAGTTCATGACGTCCAGGACATCCTCAACTTTGACCTGTTTCATCTTCGGGATGTGTTTCTTAAGACGTTCACTGCGCATTGGATTGAGCATACTGCTATTGTGTGCACTGTCGTCTCTATCCTCACAGTCGATGAGCTTGCGACTACGTTCTAGGAGCGCATCGATGCTGCACGCAGGTTAAGTCTGTACTCTATCGGAGCGAACTTTGACTGTAGGTGCTGCTCTCATTTGTAATAATTTTAATTGTTCCACAACTGATAAGGGAGAACGGATTAAGAAACCACGAATTTATGTCGAAGAGCGTCACCTGGACTGGCGCATGGTGTTCCTGATTTCCATTTCCTTTTGATGGAGACGGTCGTCGAAGTTCTTCTGTAGTTTCCTCATGTTTGATATCATTTCTTGGTTCTGACGGGTGCTATCCGAACGCAGCTACATGTTCTCGTTCATTAGAGTCTGCACCTTTTTCTCGAGATCTTCCACCTTCTGTTGTAGGTGTCTTTTCGCAGTCCGCATCTAATCGATAGACTTTTAGGAGCCTGGATCCTTACTCATCGCCTTTGCCACGTTCTGTTGTATTTCTCGAAGCAGAACCGAGCGCGATTCTTCGCTTTTCTTATATATCTCCTCCAACATTTTCTGTTTTTCCTTGAAGCGGGCAACATCTCGCTCAGCCACATCTAGCTTCTCCTTGAGAAGCTTGGCAATTTTTTGCTGTTCTTCGACACTTCCGGCCATGATCGAAAGTTGACTGCCTAACCGCAAACAATCTGATTATTTCTTGAGAAGAACCTCTCGATCGGTTCTCATCTTATTCTCCAGCGAGCAGACTAGGTTCCAGAGCTGCGATCCCTTAGCTGTAGCTTCTAAAGACATGCTTTCCAGCCTACTATTTCGCTTACTGACCCTAAGCACTCCTGACTGTTCCATGATACTCTGCTCGCTATTGTGTAGGTCCTTCATAAACGAGTTGAAGTTCAGGCTCTCGTTAGAATCGTTGAGCTGAAACTGAGCTTCCCGAGTACTGCCAACTAAAGCTTTTACCTTGTCCAAGCACCTCCCGATAAGACTCTCAAGTTCCTCAATAAATACATCGTTCTCGTCCAATTCTTTATTCAGCTCGTTGATTTATTCGTTCAGCTGTTATACAACGCTGTCAGCCTGATTGTCTTTATCGTCGATGTTTCCCTTAAGTAGCTGAATTTGGGACTCTAGTCTCTGAACCTCCATCTATTTCTGCTTGACCACACCCTTAAGATGAAAGATTTAACTGTCCCTAGTGGCGATCTTCTGGGTGTTCTCCTCCATCAGAGCAATCTTCTCGGCCAGCATTATTTGGATTGTCTCGCTTTCGTTGTCCGGACGAGAACGTCGTTCAACCATCCTATCGCCTCCTCCAACACCCGTTGGGCGCGCTTTACTAACAGTTCCTGCTTCACTTTTTTGCATTTATAAATGGTTTATATATGGACTCGTCGCAGCGATAACTTTCACGTCCTTAAATATATCAAAGGTCTTCGTGCACCTTCTTGGCCTTTGCTTTCGCAGCTCGTTCTTCGAGCTCCTTCTTCGCTACGTCAACGTTAACTCCTTTCTTTTTTCCTCCAGTAGTAGCCTTCGTCTCTTTGGCTTTTTTTTTCATTAACTCCTCGATTGAGATTCTGATTAAGATAATGTGCGTACGTTGGTTATTGGACGGCGGGTGCCTCCGCAGGCTTGGTTTCAGTCGTGACTGCTGGTTTCTCCTCGGCTTTAACTTCAGCTTTCCCTTCTTTCTTCTTCTTCTTCTTCTTTTTGGCCTCTTACTTTCCTTCAGCGGTAGTTGCTTCCACTGCCTCCTTCTTTTCGTTTGCTTCGGCTTCTCCTTCCTTTGCTTTTGGCTTGGGGCCCTTGCCTTCAATGAAATCGAACATTGCGTTCAATTCAGCTTCCTCTTTGAGCTGAGCCTCATCTTTTTTCTTCTTCTCCTTCGGCTTGAAGACACGCACTGGTTATTATTTAGGCTTCTCCTCGACAACCTCAGTTTGCTCAGTTTATTGTTCAGTAGTCTCAGGCTTTTCCTCAGTCTGTTCGTCGCCCGAAGCTTGCTGTTCACCTTCGGATGATGCCTCGTGCACCTCGTCGTCACTGTCGGAGTTTCCGCCAATGTCGAATGGGTTGACCTAAAGTCTAAGATCGATTGTACAGCCTTCCGGATCGTATTCTTCTTCTTTTCGAGTTTTTCGGGTCTAAAACCTCCCTTTATCTTCATCTTTGGACGGATGTGCTTTGACTCTTTGAACGGCACTATATTGGGATGTCCTTTCTCGCCCTTATGCTGAGGCTCAGGAACTGCTTCGTTTGTCTCCTTGGACTGAACTGCTGGCTGCTCACCGACGACGGGTACAACCACTTCAAGTTCGGGCTCCGATTCGTCTCCATCGCTGTCACTGCTGAGCTTCCCCCAGTCGATCTCTGAGTCTACCACAACACGTACTTGCCTTGGGTGCGTCTGTCATTGTGTGATGATAATAATTCAAAAAATAATCAATTTAAGGCACCCGGAATATTAAACAGATGGCGCGCACTCTCTTCCACAAGCTCGGCAGCCCCAGACCAGTTTCTAATTACAATGGCACCTTCGCGAATTATTTAGTAGCATGCACTCGATCAGCAAACAGTTTATCACAGGTGCGCGGTATTTGTCATCGTTTTGCTCTGCTTTAGATGATCAGCTTGTCGAGGGAGTCTACATCCACCTCCCTACCTAAGAAGGTTTGCAGCTAGATGTATCTCCGCTTGATCACCACCGCGCTTATGCTTTAGCTCAGTTCGACATGACTAGTGCGATTGTCGTGTATTGTCAGCCTCAAAGCGTATTGTTGAGTTTGCTGGCTGAAGCGGCTGACTCCCTTACGAATGATTTCGACCTTTCTAATGTTGTCTAATCGGTGATAACTATGGCGATTGTTAAGCAGCTGGAAGTGACTGACAGTGAGTCCCCCTCGGTCGACTGTTGCTACTCGAAATTGAGCTTCTGACAACAGCCAAAGGTTAAACAGTGCCAATAGCGTTTGCAATAGAACAATAGAACTTGGTGTTCCATTACTGTATGGCCTGCTTATCGAGATTTGATTATGCTGGGATGAGGCTCTTAAGTGTAAATGATGGGATTCCTCGCTTATTAGCACAGAGTTATTTCGAAATGCTTCTTCGCCCACTAGGGAAGTAGGTTGTGGCTGGAGCTGGGTTTGAACTGCTGAGTACAACAGGTATTGCAGATACACCAGTGCCAACACCAAGATAAGGTGCCCAAGCCGCCATCCGTACATCCTTAGCGCATTTTTCTTGTGATTGCGATTTCGACACTTTTCGTAGTGCTTTTTGAGACGTCTATTAGGTTCTGCTCCCATCTGCTTCGCATAGAGCACTCCTGCCAGCAGACCCAGGTTGAAGCCCATTTCGAATCGGAATTATAGAATATCAGTTTAAAATAAACAACGGGAAGCAGGCCATCATAGTTGACTTAATGACTCAACCAAAGTCACGCAGCGGCATAATAATTATGTAGCGTAATAAATCTCAGAGATCTAGCAGCCAGTCAACCCAACGCATTACGGTGAGTAAAGAAGCAGCGAGAGAAACCCATCAGTCGCAAGTGCCTCTCCAACCTGAGAAGGAGTTACCTGTGAAGACTTCTCCGCACGTCTCACTGTCGCTTCCCCGCATAAACGAACTCTCCAGTTAGCAGTTGTTGGGCCTCAGTACAATCGTCAAGTAACTGCCGCTGGCGAACATCCACCGGGTGAAGTGGTCAATAGCTCCACGCTGTCTGCTGTAATAGCACGAATCCAAAGAAATCCTGTACGTGTGCATCAACCCGAAATGTCAGGAACGTACAAGGCTTGCCTGTGAAGCCTGCTTCTTCGGATGCCATTCCCAGCATAGCTAGGAGTTTCTAGCAATTGACGAGATCAAGAACGCGAGCTTTGACAAGCTACGTTTCTGGCCCTTCGACAAACGTTTCAAGCAAATGCACGAGTTCCTCTGCAAGCACGAAAATTATGTGAACAACCTGGTACAGGACATTAATGCGACCTTCGACGTACCGCCCCTTGTTATATAGCCAGACGATGACACGCAGCATTCTGTCGGAAATCAATAAACTCAAGCTGGAGTTACTGAGACAGGTCGATACGTTTTACGTGGGAGAAACTGCCAAAAAGCTGTTCGTTGAGGAAGTTACCAAGCAGCTTGAGGAGTGCTTCGAGCTGAGGAAGATTAGAAGGACAGTCAACAGGCTGTTCTCGAAGGAAGTCAAGCATTCGGTGTTCCTATTGGAAATGTAACGCCTCTTGAACAGTGAGAAAGTGCTGAAAAATCGAGAGAGACTTGAGCAATACTTTGTCAATGCTGACAAAGGGAAGGATATGACGTTTGATAAAAACACTTTCCTAAAGAAGGAGGCATGGATAATCGATCAGGTTCGGCAGCAGAAGTAGACCCTCGAGGTCAAAGACGTCAAAGTATTTTCTGAGCTCGCAGTGGACCAGATGCTGCCGCAGGCCCTGACCTACCTCGAGGGTGCAGCCAAGTAATTTCATGAACTGGTGTTTCGAACAGTCAAGTTTTAGGACGGGTCATCATACACAGGCTTCTTTAGCGACGAGAAGAAGGAAATCGCTGGGGTGCGTTACTATAAAAACGGCTTAAAGTATCTTGGATAATGGAAGACCAATTCTAGGAGTGGATGGGGCACGCTTATCAACGAGAAGAGCGGGTTTCGCTACTCGGGTTAGTGGAAGGAAGACCGTAGAAATGGTTATGGCAGGTAGTAATCATTCATCGGCACTTACTAAGGCCAATTCAAAAATGACAAGAAGTAAGGCTTCGGAGTTTACATTGAAAATGGCACGAGATTAGAGATAAGTTGGAAGAACGACAAAAAGCACGGGAAGGGTAAACTAATCCGTTCCAACGGCGACGAAACTGACGTGTACTTCCTGAACGGCATCGAAGCACCGGCACCGAACCACCACAAAGGTGGGCCAGCACCCGATCTAAAAGAGCTGAGCAAGCGATTCTCTAAGAAGTCCTAATCTACGAAGGACAAGGACTGAAATTTCATCTTGAGTAATATAATTAAGTCCACGAATAACTTACCCAACCGATGCAGCAACCCATCCAGCTGCCACTTCACCTAAACTTTCTGTAGGTGCTCCGAGGGGAGAAGCGAACAGAGAGCTGTTGTACGTACCCACGCATCCCGGAAATGTTGGTCGCGGCAGGCGAGAACGGACCACAGTGGTACTTCTATTCGAAGGTGCAAGCAACGGTACTACGCAGGAAAAAGGAAAACCTGAACACTGCAAAACTAGTCCAATTTGTTACGGGAAGCTAAAACCAGTACAAGTATGGCGGGGAACCTGCTTCCCTATTGCTGTCGTTTCAGCAGGCTGGCACCATCAGCTTCAATCTGTTCAGCAAGGAACGGACTATCCAGTTTCTTCGGGGAGCTACACCAAGGAACTACAGTATGGTATTCCTCAGAGGGATGAGTATCGAAAGAGCCTTGATTCGAGCCTATTGGACTCCAAACTACTGCATGTGTTAACGCGAGTAACTGGTGAGTGTGTAGTATCCAAATACTGACGAGTAGTACGTACCTTCGGCGGCAACAAAGCAATACATTGCCGATGTATCGCTCTCACTATCTTTGACCCTGGAGAGATCGTTGGATGAGTAACGTATTCGAGAAATGAATCTCTTATTTGTCAAGGATAAGAATTTTCCTGTGCCTCTATTAGTGGCTGTCTACGGAATCAAAACTCAATGCCCTCGGCAGCGTACCAAACACTACAACAACTATCGGATCAAGATTCAGCATCCAGCATCAGAGCACCAGACCAACAGATAGCACCTACACACGATCAGTGACACCTACTGCACAGGTGATAGAAGTGTTGCTGAGCCTACCGAAAAGAAATCTACTTAGAAAAAATCGTAGTAGATCAACAACTGTTTCCAGTGCTCCACTTGCCGCGATGTCTTCGATAAAACTCAAGGGCGCAGAATCACTCGCAACCGAATCCACAATCTACAGATACGCAACAGGCTCAAAGTGCGATCCGTTGAAGTGGTCAATGAAGTGGTCACCGATAATAGTTTGATGCCCAATCGTAATCGCAGACTGTTCCTACTCAACTATAACGAGGTGGAGATATGCCAGCATTGCTACGACAAGTTTGTTGTGCAGGTACGGGAGCAGTTGACCACAGAACAGAACAGCCGAGCCATCAGCCGAAAGGTGCTGCGGAAGAACAACTACTCAGCCAAAGAACGGTCGTCCGAGGCTTCAGACAACAGCTTCATGAACCTTGGCCACTTCAAACGACCAGCATATATACGGCCTCCAGTTTCCACCCGAAGCAAGCAGGTCAGAACACGCACCAGCATTACCCGGGAGGAAGACCACGATTCGTCGACATTATCACATGCAAGAGGTCGAACAATCCCCGCGCACTTTAACCAGTAACTGTGACAATTCTTCCACTTATTCCATTGGGAAAAGATCATCAAGAACGCAATGAAGTTTGCCAGCCCAAGTTACTGAGGTTGAGATCGGCTGTGACCATGTGCTTGACTTGGTTGAAGTTTCGCAGTTGAACAACCTTCTCGTTGTACTTTGGGTAGTTGCATAGGGTATCCTCTGCCAATTACTTCTCTACTGCAGTCATCTTCTTTATGCTACTCTGAATCATAGGCAAGGGGTACTTGCTTCAACAGGAGAGGTCGCTCGTGACGTTCGACCTTGGGAAGGCTGCACCACTTCTGCTGGGTGTTGCCTTATTTTAATGCAGACTCGCGAAGACTCGCCTCGAAGTTTATTAGACTGCTCGCTGGTTTCAGCGTACTTAGACAGTCCGCGTAGGTCACTACGTTTATACCGGGAAGCAGGTCTGCACTCGTGTGCTTATTCTAAATGGTGTTGCCAGTACCCCACTCGATTTCAGAGTCTTATAAGCCACCGCGAACGCCCTGTTCGGGATGTTCTCAAGATTAACTTTCGGATGATTCCTGCGAAGTCCTAAAGCCTTTTTTAGCAGTATGTGCTACCCATTCGAGATCATTGCCATTGATGGCTGGGTTGCTGATGAAGTGCAGAAACTGGTTGGCATTCTTCATCGAGGACCCTTACGGTGCATTCCTCGATAGCTTTTTTTGGGATTTAGCATCAACCTTCGCAATTGACTTCTTCTGTTTCTACATTGGAACAATAGGGAAGAAAATTTATCGACTAGCTGAAAGGATTTGGTTGGATTGTTTGAATTTGTCATTAATTTCTGCCTATTAGCGTTGTTTTCCCGCGAGCATTCCAGTCTGCCACGGAAGTACTTTATTCGTCCTAATTGGTAAGGACTGACCATGCCACCAAATAAATTTATATCGATGGAGGATAGTGCAACTTCACCCGTGAAAATTGAGCTACCAGACGGTATTGATCTGCTCGAAGAGTTCATTTTTGGGTTGCTCGACCAGCAGATAGCTATGGAGCGCACCGGAAAGTATGTGGATGCTGAATCCCTTCGCCTTAAAGTGGCACACTCCAAGAAAGAGCTTGAAAAGCGCAAGGAAAACGACATGGAGGAGAGGCATCGCCGAGAACGCTATGAAGTGGAAAAGGCACACAATGATGAGATGAACCAGTTCAACCAGTTCTGGGACAAAAAGGCCCAGGAACTCACCGATGAAGCGAAGAAGTGCGAGGTATCTCTGTAGTCAATTGTAGGGTGAGATGGAAACAAAGCACCGGCAGGACCAGTAGGCTCTCCGACAAGAGCTCGAGAAGACTATTCCCCTAAAATACAAGGAATCGTCCGAGCTTCTGAACCTGAAGAAGATGGAGGAGCATATGGCTAAGCAAAAGAACTATGTGGAGGCCCACAAGGTACAGACCAAGATCACCGCCATGGACAAGGAGGAAAACGAAAACTGGCTGAACGCGCGTGCCAATAAGATCCAAACCGCAATAAATCAGCTAAAAGCCAAATAAGCAAATGAAATGCTGGCGCTGAAGAAGCGAGTGTCGACAAGCCGAGATGAACAGGCGAAGGACCGCAACGTTTAACAATAGAGGTACCACCGTTGACTAATTCAGGATAACACAGAAGTACCTCAACGTGAAAAAAGAGCTAACGGCTCAGCATGAAAAGGAACTGCTGGCCTTCAAAGGTCAATTCAAGAGCAAGGCAAACGTATCGTCGCCAGGAAGCAAGAGCCGCAACTGACCTCCGTAATATGAACAGTGGGTCACTTCTTCTGGGATGCTATTTCGACCTGGGTTTGCTTATCGAGTGCCAGGAAGAAGTACCAATCCTGGCCGGGGATTGCCTTAACGAGGAAGGTTGAGTAGCTCTTAGCCTTCTTATTGTTGATGACGAACTGACCCTTCTTAAGGGACAGGTCGATGCTGTCGTTCTGGTTGAGTACTGTCATACAGTTATAGTTGGCGTTCATGTGCTTTCCCTCAGAGTTGATCCAATAGATTTTGTTATTCGTATTGGAGGGGTTCCATACAAACTTCATCTCATTAAAGTCGTTGAGAGTTATCACTCCCAGTGTCAGTTTAGGTGCTGCGCTCTTCAGTCTGAGTTTCAGTTTATGGTTTTCAGGAGTAATTTTGTTACCGAAGAGCACCAGAGTATACTCATCGGTCTTTGGCACTAACATATTATTCAAGACCACCAGAGAGGGTGAGTGTTGGATGTTGAACGGGTTGGTACGGCTTTCCAGTTGCTGCTCAGGCTTGTTATCAGAAGTCTGCACTTCGTAGTACTTGACGGTATCCTGTAGGCTCTTGTGAAGCACTACCATCAGATCGCGAATCCTATCGGGTTTGGGGATTTCCGGTTGTGGCTTCTTCGGGAGGAACTGCTGGACCAACATATGCACTTCGGGGTGTCCTTCCCGAGAGATTGCTTAGTAGAAATTGTCGAACTGATTGCGTAGGCATTCCTAACTAACAGGCGATGAGTACTTCTTCTAGAAGTTCGCTCTTCATTGTTTCGAAGCGCCCAATGACAATAGTTTCGAGCTTGCGAAATTGCTCCGATAGATCCTTTACAACATCCTCGATGGCCAGCAAGTATTCGTCACGACGGCGGTCTAGTTAGTTCAGCTGATCATTGAGGTCGTTGTTTTGCTCACCTGAGAACCGTTTCCATAAGTCCTCCACGTAGAATTTGAATGGACGCACCTCGTGATCAACATGCTCCTCACTTTTGCAGATCGGACAGATCAGACTTTTGGAGGCACACCCTTGGTTGAGGCAGACAAAGTTTAGCGATTCGCCATCATGCAGGCTACCGCGTTGGCACTTCGAGTATGCAAGTTTGTATGTTGGCGGTGCCTTCTCCATTAATCAATATATTCGGATGAGCAACTCTTTACCCCCATCATCAATGCTCGCCTCCGTCGAAATCCACCAGCGAACAGTTATTAATAAGTATAACCGCAGAATGGATTGGATCAACCGTCTCAAGAAGATTTCCAACAAGTTCAAGTTCCAGCTGTTCGGTAGGAAGGTGCTCGACCTGGAGCAGTGCTACCTGCAGTCAGCCAAGTTCGATCCACAGTCGACTGGCTTTATGAATGAGGGAGTGTTCAATCTGTTTCTCAATTCGTGTGGGGTGTTCCTCACCACACAGGAACTCAGGTCCATCGGTGATCACTATCGGCTCGAGAATCGAGGTACATCACCGTTCAAGATAGATATCAACTACGTGGAGTTCATCCAGTTCATCAGGAAGGACATATCAGAAAAGAGGTTGGCTACAATTCAGCATGCTTTTGAACAACTCTCTGAGGGTGGGCAAGTTTCCCTCTCCACCGTTATTAACGCTTTTCGACCCGATAAGCACCCACATCATCGAACCCGCACCAAGGAGGGTGAACTACTGTTTAAAGAATTCGAAGAGGCCATTGTAAGAAGATCAAGTAACGGTACATCACTTACGGAGCAGGAATTCTTTGAGTACTTCTTCGATGTGAACGCCTGTATTCCCCAGGAAAGGGAGGAGGTACCAATAAATTCTTATTTAGTACTTCATCGACCTAGTGATACATACGTTCGGCATCGATGAACACCTAGTGACCAACCAGCGTATCCGAGAGGTGCAGTTGAACATGTACGAAAAAATCAGAGACAAAACTTACGTAAAGTTCGATGAGGGGAACGCCAGCAAGCGAGCTTTCCGGTACTTCGATCTTGAGGATCGCGGGGTCATTGATTACAAACGCTTTAAGGATGGTCTGGACAAACTGGGCTGCACATTCAACGAGGCAGAAATGAAGGCAGTGTACCTCAAGCAAACCTTCGGGGCAGAGCTTATGACTTACGAAATGTTTTCGGCGATGTTCTTCGAAATGGGTTCTGGAAAAATCGAAAATCCGAACCCTGTCTACGAACTGGCTAAAAACACCGGTGGTAACATCACCTCAAACGGCATGAGCAAGATTATTCGGTGACTGGAATACCTTTTGATAATGATTTTGAGGTAGCATACGAACGGTCAGATGGAGTTGGGGATACCGTTTTCCCAGCGGTAGCGGAACGGCACCCACCGGATGTTTTCAGGCTTCAGTGGTTTACCCAACTGTCCAGCCTTCTTGAACAGCTCGTTGAGGTAATCGGGGTCTGTACATACGTACGACTGGTTCTGATGGTAGCGGATAAGGCCCTGTTGCTCCATCGTCCAGAATAAGTCGACTTCTGTTATTCCGGTTTACTTGGAAATATCTTGAACACTGTAGCTCTGGCCTTGATACTTGCGCATGTACTCGATCAGTCTCTGAGTCCACCACGATAGGTAACTAGCACGACCTAGATCTGATAATGGTCGTTCTGGTGATCCCAGCTTGCCCTCCTTCAACGATAACTCATAGCTGAAGCTGATGAGGAACTTACCATAGCCCTTGCGCTGGTAGAACGGCAACACGAGGATGCATGAAAGGTTGTAGCCATTTTGCGATTCTTTTTCCTACATATCTTTGGATCGTACTTTGGAGAAATAGCCAGTAATGTGGTACTCCTTATCATCGAACTCGCAGAGAACGAAGAAGAGGAATGGCGTCATATCCCAGTAAAGATTCTTATGATCGAGGTATAACTTTGACAAGTAGCATAGGTTCTCACAGTACACTGGATTCTTCAGACCGTCGACCTCGAACATTGCGATCTTGTTCTACTCGTCCCGGTAAATTTCATCGCCAGGAGGATGGAACAATGGGCATTTCTAGCTATGCCGTTTCAATTCATTTTCGACGGCATAGAAGCTCAAGCAGAACTCGCAGATGAACAGGCACTCAATGTTATGGTAGAAGGTTGGGTACGGGCTATAGTACCATGTGCCACAGCGGAATTTGCCAAGCTCAATGCGGTCGATTGTCTTCACCTTGGTCACTTCCTGATGGGCGATGAGAGCGGCAGCATTCATTCCTTCATGCTCGCTGTTCTCGGAGTGTTACTTCTCCCCAGTGTTTTTCTTGGCTTTCTTGACCTTGGTCTCCTCATCATTGATGCGTTGGTCGGTCTGAATCACCGATGGGAGTACCTTTCGAATGCGAGAGTAGGAAATCCATTCGTCCATGCGACGGTTGATGCCCTCGTAGTGCACGTAGTACTCGTAGCTGCCCTAGACCTTCTTCTTTGTGGTGTCGTAATCTATAATAAGTTTACAAAATCGAATAATGAGGAAAAATCTATGAAGATTTATTCCATTCGGCTGTAGTTACCTTTGGCGAGACGGCACTCGAGGATTCTTGCTTTATGCCATTTGCCTTTCTCGATCTACGCGTCTACGAAGAAGTTAGCATCCAGGGCGCCTTCATGCTGCGCGATGACCTTCTTCTGGGGTTAGAGGTCGAACTTCATCGCCTTACCCTTTCCTTTACCTTTGCCCTTGGAAGCCATGGGACTCAGAAATTTGAGGCAACTTAATAATGGTAAAATTGAAATTTACGCCATCCATTTAAGACGTCCTTGAGAGGGAAAATTAATATTTAAATATCAATATTTTATAAAGCGACTCGGCACCGCATCGGCTGCCTCCGGAGGTCTCTCCGCCCCACAAAAATTCCGGCAGACTGAGAAAAATGCCCCAGCATTATCGCAAACTTGTCGCAACTTTATTAATTAATTAAACGGTGATATACGAGGAGGCCCCATGGTCACTTCCGAGCTGCCATGCCGCTCTTCGCTAGCAGGCCTTCGGGACGAACAGCTCACGCGGTTCGCCCACTTTCGGGGCTGCCTGCCCGATGGCGTGCATGCTCGCGCCATCGAAGGACATTCTCCATCCGGAGAATCTCTAGAGACTCCACCCCTACGCCACTCACCCAAGCATTAGTTATTATTAATAAAATCATAACCGCTTAAAAGTCCATAGCGCCAAAGCTGCAGTGCCATCGCTGATCAGCTTGCGCAGCGAAATTCGATCACCGGGGTTGCCGGTGAGGGCGAGCGTGAAAGTGTTGCCACAGCAGATCTACAGTAAGTGATCAAGCTACCTCTGTGATTGGTACGCGCTGTAGATTGGCGATGGTTCGCGGGGTTGTGCTAACGCAGTACTCCAAGCCCAATTGCTGGTGCTTATTCATTCCCCAGCCAACATACAGTTGCTGCCCGCTGTAGTCCACACAAGCCATGGTGTGGTTCTACCCACAAACCAACCGCTTGACATCGAAGCTGTCTGAGAAGTAGTCGAGCTTGTTCGGTATCGCGAACTCCAACTGACCATGGCGTTGCTTCTTGTACTTCTCGTTGCGGCGGTCCTTCCGCTTTTCTACTACTGTCACAGCTCTGTCGATGCCTATTTGATGGAAGTCGTTCAGTCCACAACTAAAAATTTCCCTGCGCTCACTGACGAAGACTGAGTAGGTGGAACCGGCAGCAAGGTCTGTGATCTTGATACTACTGAAGAAGTCCAGTCGGACAGGCTCAAAGATCTGGAAAATTTAGCTTTAGCCTGTTAATCCAAGGCCCAATTGTCCTTGATAGGAGAAGCCAAACACGTATACTTTACCTTCTTCAGTTAATGCAAGGGTATGTGCGTCTCCACAAGCGACCTTTTTGATTCGATTCAGTCCCTTTATCTTTCGCGGCTGACTAAGAAAGTACTCCGTGCTCTCAGCACCTTGTTTTGTTTCTAGAATATTGAGAGGATGCCCTAATTGACCTCCCTCCCCACGCCCCCAACTATATACTTAACCGTCCTTTAAGGCAACGCAATGAAGCCCTCCACATTCCACATCGTCAAAGGCGTAACCATCACCTCCGACTATCCCACCTTCTTTTGGGCCCCACATATGGAGCCGACCGCTAATTATTGCACAGCTATGCTCGCTCCCACAGCTAAGCTTTGATACGACAGCATTGAGATTGAATATTTTTCGAATGTGTCCACCGGGAAGCTCACCAAGCTGCCCTGATTCATTTTCTCCCCATCCATAAAGTCCATCGAGAGTGGAAACGATCGTGTGAGATATTCCACAAGCTACCTTGTGAACGATGAGATTCTTTAGTGGCCAGTACAATGAAATGTGCCTTCTACCGTTTCCCATGACGATAACACCAAGGTATGTTTCCTTACTGATTGTCGCTTCGTTGCGCTCAAGGTATTAGTGTAGTGGCTTGTCTTTCCTCGAAGCAGTGGATCTTGATTCCGTACTCAGATTTGATCGGTTAAGGTCATTTTTTGACACGTCTGACTTTCGAAAGAGGATATCGCTGTATGATGCAGCAGGGATGTTGCTGAGGATCCATTCTAGCAAATCAGCGAGAGATATGGCTAGAGGCTTAGAGTTTTCTTCAACGATAGTCGGAAAGGGGTATGCATTTGGTGCTGGACTTTTGGGGTTGTGTGGTCTCTCGCTCACTGGGTTGTCCATCATGCAGTCCATAAGGTCAGAAAGATATTCCACTTCATATTCCTTGCCGGCCATTCTTTTCATGTTGAGTAGACGAGCAGTCAGGAACACCTCCCAAGGATGATACAGGTTGTTTCGTGCTCTGGGTTCGGAATAGACACGGTGCATCAATGCCAACGTTCTGATATAGTATTGCTAGCTGATGATCTTGTCATATACTTCGCTTGATAGTGCCATCAGGCTCATAACACTAATTATTAGCTCTGGACTGCAGTGGGCCAGGACATTGAATAGTCTTTCAGTCTTACGTTGGGTTTGTTGGCAGGGAAGTTTGAGGATTATCTCCACAGCCAACTTGATAATGTAGGGGATGAGAACTACTGCTTCTTCCCCATCGACTGATCGCGTTTTGCCGATTGCCAATTCAGTGTCCTGGCACCAAGCATCGAGAACTTGAAGGGATGGGACACTCAGTTTTGGTCGCTACGGGAAAAACCCCAAACGTACAGACCTGTTTTCCACGATGATTCCAGTTGACTCTTTGTACTCCCTCGTACACTTCAGCAGCAGCATGAGCACGATATCCCGCAGCCCTATTGACTGCCGAAACTGCATGTTGTAGTCAAGGCTAGCAGGTCGGAACTCAGACATATTGTAAGTCAGGTAGGTCGAGTCCTTCTTGAGTTTTAATACCAGACTATCGAGTTCTACTCCGAATTCATGGTAAAGTGCCTCAAAGAATTCAACGGGATACCAATGCGAGCTCGTTAGTATCTCCTATGCAGTCTCGCGGTTGTCGTGGTCGTCAGCAAACAAGAGTTCGAGGTTGAGGTAAAGAAATATCTTCTCTTTGAGTTGGGTCATTTCGAATGAGAGAAGCTCCTTGGTCAGTCTATATAACTCATCGTTGTAGTCGTAGTTGAGGTCGTCCATGCATAGGTATCTCAGCGCTTGCACCAAGGCTGATGTAACCATTATTGCCCTGAGCTTGCTCTCATCCCTCAGCCTCAGCACATCGAAGATAGTCAGTCCCAGTCTGCTACACGCGTCATCGAGCATCCGATGAGTCTGAATCAAGTGTTTGTTCCGATCAAATTATTCCAAGACTGATTTGCTGGCCGAAACTATCCGTCGTTTGGCGATAAAGTAAATATCGCCGTTGAGAGGCCCACCACCAACAAATGTTGAGAGTTTACAGGCTCGAGTATTCAGTGCTTGGGTTTATTGCAGAGTAGAATTTGATTTACTTAGGAATACACCGTTGTACAAAGGTTTTCTCCACTTTTCAGCTTGAGTAAAATCTGGATATTTCTCTTCGAAGGCTCGAACGACCTTGGGTCCATCCTCCTGTGTGAGTTCGTATTGCAGTGGTTCTTAGCTGTTCGTGGAAATCCTCACGATGGCGTACTTTGAAGGCGCTTTGAGGTTATATTATCCGGAAAGCTGGGGTTTGGTTCTAGCCAGCGTCACATGAAAGTAGCAGCCGCGATAGATCGCTACGACTTCAAGTTTCACTTGCCTTAAATCGCACAGTTTGTAGAAGGTAGTTGATTCGGCAGCTGCAGTCTTCTTCAACTCAGCATAGTCGGAATAGCTCAACATTCGAACTGCGAGGTCGCCCAATCTAATTCCCCTCCTCAGCTGCTGGGTGGTGTAGCTGCTAGGAGTTTGAACTGCGGGTCTACCGCCTCGACAACGCTCCTACTTGATATTCTTGCGGAGCAGCTCGGCGATTTCCTTGATGAGATTTAGTTTCTGGTGAAAGAGCTCGAGTTCGGGTGCTGCTACCAGCCCAACAACAATCGTAAAGGCATACCATTTAAAAAATTACTAGTCTATATATGGGAGGAAGGGGTACACGAAGCTAGAGCAGACGCGGCAGCAGCTGTTCCTGTGGCAGCCGAACGACTTAGTCGAGCTACTTATGCCAACGCACGCGGTGACCTAACCTCACCGCCTCAAGAATCTTCTACAAGTGTCTGCTGTAGCTATCCTCGCTGAAGGGGTAGTAGCCAAGATTGATGCGATCCATCACACCCAGCCAACTCTCTTCAGGGATGCTGGTAGACTGGCTCGCCACTTAACCCTCACTTTATCGGCTTTGCTAGTCATCCGAATCCAGCAGGTTTGATGTAAGATGGTAGCTACGCGTTGGTTCGGGCGCAATCACTGTCGGTTCCTCTCGAATGGGCGCTTGCTCGACTTTATTGGGTCTGTGGTGGTGGGGTTTGCCCTTGCTGTTGGGCTTGCTGATGCAGCTCCCTCCCATTATTTGTGATTATAATCTTCTGGGCTCTGGACGGTAGGGCGACGAATTGCGATTGCTGTTTGGGCAACGAGGTACCTCCGTCCAAACTACATTGCCTTTCAAGTGCTGAGGTACAGTGTGTTTGTCAGTGGGATTGATCGACCTGCTGCGGACTGCCTGCCAGCCGGAGCTCAATTGCGTGTGGAGAGTAACTGGTGAGTAGTTTTGCGTTAGCTGCTCCGAATTCGGAATCAACAGTGCAGAATTCGATCCCATTCGGACGTGTCGACACACCGTTGGCTCAGTCCGTTTTTCGACGGCCATATGATATGACTTTGGGTGGAGGTAACTGACTTGAACCACCTGTTGCACCCTCGGTCGGATGGGCGGTTTACCATCCAACACATACCCGCCGTGCTTGTTAAACATTGCTTAACTTAAACATAACAGAAGGGAAGTTTGATCGTTGGTTCGACTACCACAGTGATAATACAGTTGCGCCCATAGCCAGGCGTTTTATTATCTATAATGGAGGCTGAAGCTACACCCGTCATATCCGGCAAGGACCTTCAAACTGTGTTCAAGAGCTTCGACAAGGACAACAGCGGCACCATCGAGCTCACCGAACTGCGATCAGTTATCACGTAGATGGGCGAGACCGTGACCGAGAAGGAGTTGGCAAAGATGCTGAAGGACATGGATACCAACAACGACGGCAAGATTAGCTACCCTGAATTTGAGTATTGGTGGAAGTTTGGTCACAAGGGGAAGCTCAAGAAAGTCGTTGCGTTGAAGTTTAAGGCGCTCAAGCTAATCCACCAGGCCAATGAGAAGCTCACGAAGTCCAACGTCAAGCTGAAGGTAGAAGTGGTATCACTCAGGAATAGTACACAGGCGAGCTCAGCTCCTATGAAATTTCTGTCGGTTTGGGAGATGAGGCTGCTAACATCGAAGTTAGTTTATAGGCATGTTTGATGGGGGAACTCTACACGACTACGTTCGAACTTCTCAAGAAGCAGGTGCCCAATTTGAGCAACAAGGGGATCACCATCCTATTCAGCTTCGACACAAAGAATGCGGCAGAGGGGAAAACCAAAGTGGACGAAATGCTCGATATCTTCAAAAAGGAATCAGCCTAAGGAACTGTAATGTTTGAAATCTTCAGCCTGTTCCACATTGAGAGTGTGGTGACCGGCAATACCCTCACAATACTGTTGAATCCACGCATTGGAAACACACCGGTCGAAGAACCGATGGAGAATGTGAATCAAGTAATCAACAGTCTTGGAAAAGAGTTCAGCCTTAAGGTTAGTGGTTCAGCTAAGCTGAGAGGTTCCATCACCGAAGCCTTCAGCACGATGAAATTCGTAAAGTGGATTTCTCAAGGCTTTAACGCTACCTTCAAAATAGAAACCAATGCAGGCTTGGTCAAGAACTTGCGAAAACTACTGGAGGCAATGACCGATGCCTCAGATCCAGGCTTCATGGTGGTCATGCTGCTGACACTTCTGAATACAGCGAAACTTAACTTGAAATTCCGTGCACCTGAAAACGTGGATAAGTTCTTCGAAAGTCTCGGTATTGGTCAGTTGAGCGAGGAATCGCCTAACTTCGGCGAGCTTCTGGAGGAACTCTCAAATGATTTCAACATGGCGAGCTGGAAGGAACCCAACAACCCTAAGTACCCTCTCTTTCAGGTGTTCAAGTTCCTTATGGAGAACGTCGACGATAGCGTAACTGCTTGGTTTAACTCAGCTCAGAATCGATATCGTGCTACCATTTTTGGTGCTCAGAACCCAACTTAAGTGCATCGGAGGCTCCTACCTCTTCAACACTGCCTTTAAGTCGTCGCCTGCACCAAGTGCCTCCAAGTGATAGCACCAGCATCAAATCAAAGCAATCTTAAGATATTAGCGGTCTTATAAATTCAGAAACAGACAGTTCTATGGCTATCATAATATCATGAGTTCAGAAGCAAGGTTCACGTTCAATATCGACCGAGGAGGAACGTTCACAGACTTCTACGTGCAGGAACACGAGCATGGGAAAGTCGTGAAAGAGTATGTCTTCAAGGAACCATCAGTCCGATAAGGCAAGGAAGGTCCAGTCGAGGGCATCCGCAAGTTTCTTCAGCAGCACACTGGTGCCAAGAGTGACAAGATACCCGTACATCGAATCGAAAGGATCAACCTTGGAACTACCCTTGCTACCAACGCTTTGTTAGAACGGAAAGGGCATTGTAACGCAGTGCTCTTTACCACCGGGTTTGAAGATCTCCTTCGAATCAAAAACCAAACGAGGCCTGACATCTTTGATCTCGCATGTGACATACCAGAACCGCTCCACACTTGCGTCTTTGGAGTTAAAGAGAGAGTTTACCTCCACGAGTATACTGGTTGTGAGGCATTGGAAACCACTGACAAATCCATAGTCTACGTTAAGCGACCTGATGAATTGCAGCTCAAATCCATCTCCGAGCAAATCCGACAGCAGGGAATCACATCTGTGGCTATTGCCTTTGCCAACAGCTATCTCTATCCTGACAACGAACTGTTTGTAAAAGACTTCTTCCTGCGAGAAGGCTTTCAGCAGGTCTATGTCAGCTGTTAGAACAGGTCACTTGGATATCTCGGAAGAGCTGAGACCTGCGGTCTCGAGGCCTTTCTGAGCCCATTTCGTAAGTCTTTGCCGTAACATAGTCGACGAGTACTTCATTCAGTTCGCAAACGAGTTTGATAGTCCGCCCAGCCTCAGAGTCATGAAAAGTGATGGAGGTTTTGCTAATGATCGCATTCGAGCCAGCAACGCTCTGTTGTCCGGCCCTGCAGGTGGACTCATTGGCTACTCCAAATTGATTCCGACAATTGAAAAATTCCCCCAGGCAGGGAAAGTGACTACAGTCATTGGATTGGACATGGGTGGAACTTCCACTGACGTCTCCAAATTCTTGGGATCGGAATTCGAGCACACCTACAGCTTCAGCATCAACGGAATAGAAATCAATACACCACACCTACAGATAGATACTATTGCGGCAGGCGGTGGGTCTAAACTTGCATTCGTAAATGGACTGTTTCAGGTAGGGCCTGAGAGTGTTGGCTCCGATCCTGGACCTGCTTGCTATGGGATCGGAGATGAACTGGCCATTACTGACGCAAACATTGTCCTCAATAGACTCGATCTTGACAACTTCCCAAAAGTCTTTGGGAAAAGCAGAAATGAAAAAGTGAATCCAGAGCTTTCGCACATTGCTTTCAGCCGTTTAGCTGAAGTAATCAACAAGGAAATCCGAAATCCCAAATCCGTCGAGGAGATTGCTCTTGGTTATGTAGAAATGGGCAACGAGATGATGGCAAGGAGTGTTCGAAAGTTGTACAGTACGGGCAAACCTGAAGTGTTAATTGTCTTCGGAAGTGCAGGAGGACAGCATGCTTGTGGCATTGCAGAAAAAATTGGCGTGGACAAGGTGTTTATCCATAAATACTCTGGAGTCTTGAGTGCCTACGGGCTCAGCAAAAGCGACATTGTGGAGGAAAGAAAGAGGTATTTAGGCACTCGGTTAGACTATCGAGCTAAACACCAAGCCTTCTAGGATCTACACCATATACTTGCTCCAATATTCAATGACATGAAATAGGACATTCTCGCCAGTACGGCCAACATGAAGGAGAAGGCGAGTTCTCAGACTCTTGAACTTGGAGTGAAATACGAAGGCACCTCCTACCCGATAATCGTTAAGTGTAAACATGGATTCCTCGATGAATTCGAAGAAAAGCATCACAACGAGTTCGGGTTTAACATGAAATAAAAGTCGTACACAGTAGAATACTGTCGACTCAGAATCGCCTTTTCATCGTAGAGAGTGGAAGAAGTATGGGAAGACAATGAACCAGAAACGTTAAGCAAATATTTCCGAAGAACTGACAAGGTGTATTTCGAACATGGTAGGCTGGACACGCCTTTCTATACGTTGTAGGGAATGAAGAACTGTGAGGTTAGTGGACCTTCTATCCTCGTCTCCAAAACCTTTTCGATTCTAGTGTGTCCTGGATGGAAGGCACAAGTGCTTAACGAAGATGTTCTTCTGGTACAGGAATCATCGGTAAAGCTGGAGGCCTTGAGTTCTCACGATCATTGTGACCCGATAAAACTCTCGCTCTATTCCAGCCGGTTTATGTCGATAGCAGAGGAAATGGGAAAAGCACTTCAAAAGACTTCAATCAGCACCAATATTAAATAGCGTCTTGACTTTTCCTGTGCTATCTTTGACGGAGAGGGTAACCTGATAGCCAACGCCCCACACCTGCCTGTGCATCTTGGCTCGATGCAGACCACAGTTGCATGTCAAATTGAGCACGGCATAAAAGACGACGAAATCATAATGACCAATCATCCTGGCTGGGGAGGTTCTCATCTTCCTGATATCACTGTGGTTTCTCCCGTGAAGATCGGAGATATGAAGTTCTACCTTGCTGCGAGAGGTCACCATGCAGATATTGGCGGAATTACCCCAGGGAGTATGCCTGCCTTTTCGAAGTATCTCAGTGAGGAGGGAGCAGCAGTGGGAAAATTCCAATTGGTCAAGAACGGATAATTGAATGAGGTGGAGCTTCGTTAGATCCTCAAACACTCCAGGATTATTGAAGACAATATCTGTGACTTGAAGGCCCAGATTGCTGCGAATGAAATTGGCTGCCGACTTCTAACCTCGCTGGTTCGTGAGAACGGCAGTAAGTAAGTTGCAAACTACATGGTTCATATTCGTGACAACGCTGAAGAGGCTGTCAGGAAAATGTTAGTAGAATTCTCCTTGAAGAACGGTATGAAGGAAGTAGAGACAGTCGAGGAGGAGGAGTTCATGGACGATGGTACTCGAATCAAGCTACGCCTGACCATCGATAGGTCTTCTCGCACCGCCGTCTTTGACTTTACTGGGAGTGGATCCGAAGTTTACGGCAATACTAACGCTCCGGAATCTATCACTCGTTCAGCAATAATCTACAGCCTTCGAAGTCTCATTAAAAGCGAGATTCCTTTGAACAGTGGGTGCCTAAGGCCAGTTCGGATTATAGTCCCTCCCAAAAGTATACTTTCCCCTTCACCAGGCAGTGCAGTGGTAGGTGGAAACGTAGAAACCTCCCAACGTTTGGTAGATGTTATCCTTAAACCATTCAAGTTCGTAGCAGCAAGTCAAGGAACCATGAACAACTTCCTGTTTGGCACTGAAAAGCTTAGTTACTACTAAACCATTGCAGGAGGAAGTGGGGCCGGATAGGGATTCAATGGCAACACCTGTCAATGCCATATGACTAATACTCGCATCACCGATCTCGAAGTGCTGGAGACAAGGTACCCAGTTTGTTTGGAACAGTTCCGAATTCGAACTGGCTCTGGAGGAAAGGGCAAGTTTAAAGGTGGAGACGGGATCATCCGAGAATTTTTGTTCTTTGAGGCAGTTCACGTCAGCCTGTTATCGTAGCGCCGAGTCTTCGCACCATACGGTATGCTTGGTGGGAGCAACGGGGAACGAGGAATGAACATTCTGATGCAGGACGGAACAAGCAAATACATGGGAAGCAAGAGTTAAGCCAAACTCAATCCGTTTGATCGTGTGATAGTGATGACCCCAGGTGGTGGAGGGTACGGCCAGAGTCCATGATAGCTGTATTGACATTATCTTTTAAACATCGCATGAACATCAAGTTTTTAGGGTATGCCCGTTACTCTACCGCCACTTTGATCTTCGATGTCAATCAGGAATCATCGAACCGCGAACTGGCTAAGGACAGCGAATCGGTAAGCTAAAGGCTTATGCAGATCTTCACTAAGATCAAATCAATGAAGCTCAAGGTTGAATAGAGGCAGAAGTTCAAGACCGATTATGGTGTGTGGTTCGTGAAGCACGATAAAAACGATATTTCCTATGCTCTGTGCACGAGCGAAGAGTACCCAGAAAGACATGCATATGGGCTCATCACCGAACTGCAGAAGGTTGTCAACGAGATTACGCATGCCGAATACGAGACCGAAGTATGACAGTTCGTAAGGTAGGACAACATCAAGGCGCATACTAAGAAGACAGCAACCACTCTGGCTAGCCAATACAACGATCTCAAGAAAATCGACAAGATTCATCAGGCTCTCGACGGGGTCAAATAGTTATAGGGCGAGCTGGGTGAAGGCATCAAAAAGCTGATAGTGAACAAAGAAAGCCTGGAGGATTTGGACGATCGGGCAGCGAGGATGAAAAGTACTGTCATAAGCTATATAGGCTTCGCTGGTGAATTCGAGAAGAACTCGGCCGATCTGGAGCGGATGCTCTACTGGCGTAACATGAAGGTTAAGATTCTGGCGGTAATTGCTGGGCTGGCATTACTGGGCTTCATAATTCTCATAATTGTGCAGAAGACCAAAACCAACTGATAATTTTGACGAACTATCATCAACTGAAAAGGGAGCTAGATTCATCGATGGGGTTCCTGTTGTTGGCTTGTGTTGGGTTATGCATAGTAGGCACCATGGGTTTTATGATGGTCGGCCGGACAGTGGATTGGGGTTGAAACTGAAGCCGTGGCGGCTAGTATTGAGCTGCAGATTGTTTTAACTGCTGGTTGGGGTGGAGAGCAGGTCTAACGTTCATCTCGGATAGGCTAACACTCAAATCCAGTGGAATCTTGGCAAGCTTATCGCTGATCGAATAGAAGAAAGCCAGGTCATGTCTGCGTCGGTTATAATACTCTTAATTTTCGAGTCTGCTTATGCTAGCCTGCTCGAAATCACCCCGAGCGGTGCTACAGTAGATGATCTCCCGACTGATATCCTGTTTGTGAGCCGGCGTGGCCGCATGATATAAAGCCTGCAAGAAGGCCTTCTTTGCTTCTTCAAAGAGTGTTTGCTCACGAAAGTAGAGACCCTTATCGATGTAGAGCTCCATAGCTTGTTCTGGCCTACTCTCGGTGAGTCTGTTGTAGCAGCTCTCAATCATTTCGATGTCGTTGACCACTCTGTACATCTCTAGAGCTTCTTCGTACATCCTGTGGTTAAAACATGTTGCTCCCAGCTTCTTATACTTCTTCTCCTAGCAGTCCACGTAATGAACTCTGTTTACCTATTTCTTGTGTTACTCGTTGCTGATGATGCTCTCAATCAGCATCCTCTCCACTTTACCAGGAGGCAGTTTACCCTCCATTGCTTCAGACTCGATCTACTGAATCACACTCAACTTCTTGAGCAATTCAGGATGTGACTGTATGTGCCTGTTAATGTAGGCTTTGGCCTCAACGTAGTAATTTTGGTCGGTGCTTTTCTGAGGCTCCATGTTAACAACATGCTGAAGCTCAATTAGCTCGTACTCACACTCCCGAAAGGTTCCCAATTTGGTGGCAGCTACTGAACAGCTGAGCTCCTTACCAATATTCTCAGCGTTTTCCTTTCCCTTGACGAATACCAGTCTAGCCTGATGCACTTTCTGCCCTAGTAGGAAAGCAACCGACTCAACCAGCTGCAGCTCTTCGTTAGTTAGAGATAGGTAGTTTGCCATGATACCCAGCAAATCTGTTCCGAACGCTATGATTGTGTCGAAGGTGAAGGTATCAGCTTGTCTTTTGCAGCACTCCCACGCCTGCTCGATGAACTTTAACTCACGAAACTGAACCGGCGGGTTTGTTTTCTTGAGTTTCACGATATTATTCTTGCTGTAGGAGGGTATAGCATCCAATGTTTACTTCCATCCTGCAAACACTGCCTCCTTCGGTGGTTTCATGATGACAATCTATCTTACCCGAGCGGCTGCCTTGGCGATGAGTTCGCATAACGTGAAAACCCATTTGTTCAACTCTATAGAAAATGACTCTACCAAAGCCTTCTTGCTCATAATGTGGGAAAAATCGAGATTTGTGAGGGGTACGCGAACCCTTCCACTCTATCTGCTCCATTCTGTGGTGAGCCTGAGGATGTTGTTGAGCATCTCAGGACCTTCGCCCCTTCTATAGTCACCAACATCAGGCGGTGTTTTGAATACTAACACCTTCCTGGATTGGTAGATAAGCTAAAGTAGTCTAGAGAGGTTTGGAGCTTCCGTTGCTGTTGTCCTGCTTAGATCGCTCAACTTTTATAGGATGTTCTCCTCCGAGAGTCTGTTTGGGTCACAGCACGTTACCACCAATACTACGCTTTTTGCAAGCTCCTCCAAGGTAAACTTCTGATCGAACTGGAACATCAGCAAGAATCGCTTCAGCACTGTCTTGCATTCAGTCCTCAATGCCTCAATAAGTCCAGCCATGGAGATGGTAACAACAAACCGAATTCTATCCATCTTTTCGAAGATCTGCTGCAGGAAGAAGTAGCTGAGGAGGTTTATCTCGACGTCGTTGTTATTTTGGTAGCTGAAGCAATCAACTAGGGAGGAGTCTTTCAGGGGAAATACATTGGGTGGCTTGAAGGCATTGTTGAAGCCAACGTTGATGCTGGCCTACCGGTATTGCTTCCCTGGTGGTGTCTGGAATACCTTTCTCCCGATGTTCTCGGTGATTTCAAGTGGGCGATCTGTGAGGTAGTATGACAATGCAGTCTTTCCGCAGTACGCTGTCCCCAAGATGACGATCCCCTTGCTTGCCAGAAAGCTGAGCTCCTAGGTGCCTCTTTGCATTTTAGCGAGGATTCTATCTCGGACTTAAAGCGGGAGCATCTTGGCTTCCATGCTGCAAAATAGTATTATGCCTGCGTGGTAAAAAACCAAGCCACTAATAGCGTTAGATGTGATCGGTACTGCCTTCAAATCTAGCAAGCACACACAATTGAATCAAGCAAAGAGTTTTCTGCAACCGAGGACTAACAAGTCGATGAAGTTGGTGTCTACCAGGTAGTTG
>ERZ724508.170-NODE-170-length-46674-cov-6.062421_pt1 | contig 46674 bp, 70 predicted proteins | sample MGYA00376041_ERZ724508 | MGnify/ENA primary metagenome ERZ724508 (study PRJEB28724, sample SAMN07190887) | wastewater metagenome | isolation source: effluent of sewage treatment plant in Hong Hong | place: USA: Christiansburg, Virginia | collected 2016-03-01 ...
CACCCAGTACTGTTCGGATCAACCGCAACCTTCTCACTAAACTGTACGATCTGAGCAACTGCTACCTCAACAATGATACTGAACTTAGTCGTGATGTGGATCGGTTTAAGCGTATCTACCGTAATCGACTGCCTTACGTCATCAACTGTCTTGATGATATGCAGGAATTCGAAACCTACAATGAGGAGAGGTCGGATATGCTGAGTTTTGCGCGTGTTGCGCTGAAAGTGCTGTTTGGCATCCAGCCTCGCTACTACAATGGGAGCGGCATCATCGGCAAGGTTGAACGTGACAATACCATCCGCAAGCTGCAGCAACAGATGGTCATGGCGCCTGAAAAGATGACGGGAGAACTGCCTCTCAAGAGAATTCTCTTGTTTGTGCTGCTGGAGTCGCTGACCAATGACGGTAGCGACCCAACCGAGTCATCAAACAAGATGAACGCACGATAGTCTTCGGGCGAGAAGCGGCACTTCATGAACAAGCGTCCGTACTTGGACTGGATGGTGATTCTGTTCAAGAAGAGCATGCACTACTACCAAGAAGCCTCCATCCACCTTTGATGTGAGTGTTTTATTTTAGCTTGCTTTGAGACTCGTGTTGGGAATCACTTCCACCATCTCATCTTTGCGGTTTGCTGATGTATCAATACAGGTAGCTCTTGTCGGTGTTTGCCTTCTTAATGCCGGGTTTCCCGCACGCAAATAGTTCGTCGCGAAGCGAGGCGCATCGCTCAGGGTTTGAGGGATTCGCAGCGAGGCAGCTGTTGAACGTGGCGAACTCATCTGGGCACTCCTTTTGGGTAATACGCATGCGGGGTGAACTTGCCTCTTCGCGGGGGAACCTAACTCAACCCACACTTACTCTATGCCCTTGCTCTCGAGCAGAGTGCTGCGCTTCCTGGCAGTCGAGAAATTGTACGAGCGGCTCTCCATTCTCCTTATTCAAAATAATTATTGGTGGTGAGGAATATTTATTCATCGGAGGCCGCCGAGCCAGTCAGCTGCAACAACCTTCGAGATTCTAAATTAAATTATTACTAAACTTAATGAACAAGAAGTCTGACATCCTTACCAATCTCAAACGTCAGGTGCTCATACTCAAGAGCCAGCTAGACATCATCAACCGCAAGAAGCTTAGCATGTCACCAGTACAGCACTCTAAGTCCAAACAGAAGCCGACTCGCACTGCATCGCGCTTCGAGAGCAACTATTTAGATGGCGAAACTATTGGTGAGAGGGGCCTACGCCGCTTTACTGACAGGCAGGATACCTCTCGTAACCTCAGTGAGCTCATTCTCAACAAGTCAGTATAGAGCAAAGTACCTCGGATTTCTCCCTATCGGCAGGCAGAGTATATCAAGACTAAGGAAAACTTTTAAACTGAGCCAGCTGAAGCCTCACCACGGCTCGCGATCGTGCGTAACCCCCTCACGGGTGAGGGCTTCAACTAAAAACGTTCGGGAATCCGTATGGTGCAGCGACCGCTAACCTCTCGTGACTCGCGAATCAAGGGTAAGAAGCACTTTAATTTTTACTGATAGGTTTTGTTCACATTCTTTCTTGACTATCATTCACTTCGGCAGTTCAAGTGACCTTTCTTTTCGCAGACCATGCAGATTATCTCCTGGTCATTTTCGAGGTAGCTGCAGTCGAAGATTTCTTTGACTTGTTCTACTCCCTTCGCTAGGAAGCAGCATACTCCGCGATGCTTTCTGCGACAAACCTTACAAAATTGTCCCTCGGTCTCCCTGCACTCGCTGATGACATGGCCAAATTCAAAGCATCGAAAGCAGACCACCTTTTGCGGGCATTTTTAGAAGGGATGTCGAAGCGATAAGCAGTAGACACAGAAGAACTCCTAGGGGCAATAGACACTCGTATGACCGATACGCTTGCAGCGGAAGCAGCGTGTGGTGCAGTTGAAATAGCGAGATTCATCGTGGTCGCGAGGTTCATCGTCTTCAGGCTGTTGTACTTCCTGAAGCTTCTGAAGGAGATTGCTGGGCTGGCTACGTTTGCGATAACGGCTGCCAGCGACTTCGTAGTAGTAAGTAGCAATCGGCAGCTGTTCGGTTTCGAGGGTTCGCTAGGAGTCCTGGACGTTGAGCGGCAGTTTTGGCGTAATTTATTACAAGAGCTGCTCAATAATTAGAATTTTCTATTCGACCGATAAGGAATAGGAGCTGGAGTGGGCCTCGGGGCCTGCGGTGGCGTTCATTTTCTCACTCAAAATTATATCTTTATTACGCTCCAGGAGTTTAAATGCCTTCGACCGCGCTGGACTGCTTATACTCCGGCGGCGATACCTTTAACCAGCACAATCGCCCATTCCCAGAAATGCAAAAACCTGCATATTCGATGCACCGGGCTCGAGGTGCTCATCACCAACGGCACTCTCCACCAACCTACCAACCTCTGCTGCGACTATGGGCTGTTGCTATTGTTGTTGAGATTGAATCAAAGTCCTTCAGTGTTTGAGGATCCCCAATTTCCTTGCTGCTTCCGGAATTGTCAGTCCGACCTTCTCCTTGAGGCAAAACTCCACGTAGCTCTTGCTTTCGAGTGAAAAGCAATCACGGATCTTCAGGTCTACTTGGCTGATTAGGTACATTCGACTGCTGACTTCTCGTTGCCCTCAAGGAACTGTCTCTTGAGGCTGGCCTCGATGCGGCGGCCTTGAGTCTAGAGGGAATCGCCTTCAGGAAGCCCTGGGAAGGATTCAATATAGTCGTAGAAGTGGGTGTGAGCCTTCTTGAAGGGTGTTTGGATCTTCACCTGCTGCTCCATTTATTTAATAAATTATTATATCCCAAGAGGCGACCAGAGCATGTTGCTGACTTAGCTCCAGCAGCTGTCGGCCATTTTAAGCGAATTTATTTCTGGTGGATTTATATTACATGAACTTTAGATTCGCAGGCGCGTTCTTTAGGCAGTCGACTCGCCACATGTTCAGCGGAACAGTGCACGCTCCGCCGGTCAAAGGACGAGGCTTCGCAACAGCAGCACTGCGTATGCAGGACCTGTACACTAGAAAGTTACCTCAGGTAGCACCGGCGAAGCACACAGCTGATGCTTTCCAACAACTATCTGCTGATCGAAAACCTCTCCCGGCTGTTGGAGAAGTCACGGCTGGAGTAGGCTGTGGACGAGCTCATCAATGTTAGTAATTAATAGATTTCACTAGCAAGTAGATGGTACTTTTGTCGGTACACAGGTGGCAGTTCAAGCATCAATGATCGATGGAACAAAACAAGGTAAGATTGGAGACTCTAAGTAGGCATAGCACGACCCCCGCATCACAGTTATTGACCCCCGTGACATCTTGACCGCCTATAATCATATGGACGTAAAGCACGAATTTGATATCAAGCTCAAAGTTCGCCTCGATGAAACCGAGGAGATTCTCGAACTCGTCGCCAAGCAATACTTCACTATCGAGCAGTTCAAGGATGAGATCTGCCGGAAGTTTAAGATACCCAAGAACGAGCAGGTGCTTGTCTACAGCAACCGCCAACTGCATGACAAGGAGAAGTTTGATGACCTCATGAGGCAGTACTTCCTGTCTTAAGGGGATCTCATCCACCTGTTCTGGGTGCGCGAAGTGCGAATAAGCGTTTGAACGAGCTGATCGTGGTTGCTGTGTATTATACTATGAAGGAAGAAGAGGCAGAACAGCTAAACAGTCCAACCGAGGAACCCAAACGTTTCCGACCTACATCGCCTCCTCCAATAACCCGCAGAATACGACGCCCATGGAAGGGAATCTTTCTGGTAGAGCATTACGACAATTTAGGTGATGTTCCTGTTCTTCGCAGGCTGCCTCTTCCTCAACTTCTCCATCGATCACTACGACAAGTACGATGTGTGGGAGCTCATGATCCTGTGGTTTCTTTCGCTGCTGCGTAACCCTCATCGTAACCTAGTGTTCATTCCGAGTGTTTACTTCGGAGTTATGATAGTGCTGGTGGAACTGGGAGCTGGCGGTCTCACGTACCAATCGCTGCCTTAACTATCGACCTGAATGAATGTGATAAACCTGTAATGAACTATCATCAGCTATCTTCGTAATACTGCGAGTCTTGGACATAGTCCTCAAAGAAGTTGCGCAGGGCTGGTGGGCACTTTGCCTTATTGACTGCTAAGTCGAGCTGTATGCAGTAGCACATCAGCAATGTCTTTGCAGTTGTCGCGAAGAATTCCATGAAGGTTGAAGCCACTGGGTATGCTACGATGAAGAAGGCCAACATTGGAAACAACGGAGAGTATATTCGCTCCCAGAAGTAGTTGATGTTCGTGATCAACAAGAACCCAACAAACATTGTTGTCGTAGCAATCAGAATCTTTCCGAACCACTTGAATAGGCGCACTGTACTGTGAGTAACGAATTGCTGACTTGTTTGCCGGAGCAATAAGTAGAATGCTTAGGAGGCAGAGGCGCAGAAGCCCTTTCCTGTGATGGCCATCATGACGTAGGCGCTGTCAGTGATGAAGCGAAGCACACGCTCGAAGCAGGCAATAACACAACTGGCATACTTCACGCAGCACATCACCACCTTCTTTGATTCACCTGGCATGGTGCTTTGCTTGAAGTATTTCTAAGTTCACCTCTCTCATACCTGGAAGACCTGTAGGATAATTCTGATGCTAATTACAATGGTGATTAGCAAACTTCCGAATGCAATGGACCCGAACACTTTGAGTGCTCTGCCCAGACTTTTGAGAAATGGGTGATGCGGTTCTCCTTCTTAGAAATACCAACAGGCGACAATTGAGCTAACCAGGAACTTGCCCAGGCCGGACAGGAATACCAGCACCCTAAATCAGCTTAACCGTTACCAGATGAGCCCGAACAGATAGAAGATGATGAAGTAGCGGTTCTGTTAGTTCCAGACAATCCATGCAAAGGGCGTGCCGTTTTCTAATGCAGTCACATCTCCAGAAGAAAAGAGGAATAGAACGACAGTAATCCAGAGGGCAAGGAACCCTATTTGCAGGAAAATAATGAAGAAGGGAATGAAATAAGTCGAGCACTGCTGACGAACGAAATCTGCTGAAGCTCGCATGATTCCAATGGCTAAGTTAGCAGGGATACTTACTGACACGGATTTGCTTGTAAAGGCAGCATGTGAGGATAGCGAAGATACCACAGAGGGACCAACAAGTAATTGCCACCCCCAGCAGCAGATCCTCATCCTTTAGTGAACCTGGGAATGATTGGAACTGGACAAGATCCTGAATCCATGCAGTATTTCGGAGGAAATAGGCAAATGTTCCACCGACAGCGAGTACAGCCAACAGTGTAATGATGACAAACCAAACCATGCAGGCAGCACAGTACCTGATGAACACCGAGAATATCAAAGAGATGACAAGGGCTTAGCCAACGCTCGCTAGGATAATTTCCCAGCAGTTTCGGAGGTCTGAGAAGCCCTGGGTAAGTCCACCAACGTGCAGTGCCTCTTAGATTTTGTCGATATATTCAGTAGCATTTGCGTTGGGTAAGCAGACATTCACAAAATCAGTTGATGGATATGAAATGATGCTTGTGCAGTTAGGTACGACCGAGTTAGATTTGCACTCAAGCTAAGCCCCCATGCTGTTTGGGCAACGCTTCACACACACATAGACGATACTACCTGAGAGCTCACCCGCAAAAACGTAAGGGTAGTTTGCGTAGTCGAGGTCTCCTTTATCCAGCTTACATTGGTGGCCAGAACTGTCGAATGGTGATGCCAGTTTGGACGGATCACCATTCGAAAAGCCGAGGTAGGCGATGTAGCCCATGCCTCCCCATAAAGCCAGAAACAGGAGGAGGAAGAGCACATCACGGCATGGCCGTTTCTCTACTGGCCCGTTTTGCAGTTGATACTCCACCGGTTCACCCTTGTAGTCTGGATCCTGCTCTTTGTATTCAAAGCTGGATGTGAGAAGCCGTTCTTTGGATTCGTTCCCGTACATATATTGTAGAATAATAACCAGCAGAGGAGGAGAGGATGCAATGCCTCGCCATTATACCTGTATAAATGCCTTCGATGGAAGCTTGTTTATATTCCAATAGATGGAAAAGAAGAAATTGTTGGAGGCTGTCAGCAAGAACTCGCGTCCGAAGGAGGATCTGATTCTCTCGGGCATCTTCATGAAGGTCAAGGGTGATCCTTCCAGCAGTCGTCTGGTTGAACTCTACGAAAGGCAGCTGCTCTATTACACGGTAAATTCCACGCTCATTGCAGAACACCGAGAAGAAAGACCCCTCCAAGCGTATTGTATTTGACTTCGACCTAATATTCGACTGTCTGCGTGGCTCCAACGAAGAGGAGTCAAAAAAAAGGACAGGTACCTTCAACGGGCTGAGATTCGAGCGTGGATAGGAGACTGTCGCCTTCTATTCCGATAGCTCAATCCAGGTAAAGGAATGGCGTGACCAACTTGCTCGAAAGATCAACCAACGGGGCTTCCATGAACTCTTCAAACCCATAAAGAAAATCGGGAAGGGTAACTTTGCGAGTGTGTACCTGGCAATCAGATTGGAGGATGATCGAAAGTTCGCCATAAAGGCATTTTCGAAGGAAGCAACTTATGGTGAGGACAAAGGGAAAGAATCCCTTATCAACGAAATCGAATTGATGCGCAAGTTCAACCACAAGAATCTAATGCGGTTATTCGAAGTGTACGAATCGGATAATTCGATATACATTTCAGTGGAATTGCTGGAGGGCGGTCAGCTTTACGATAAGATCAAAGCGAAGCAAAAGTTCACCAACGACCAAATTTACAGCGTTCTGAAGGGGCTGCTCATGGGGCTGGAGCACATGCATTCCAAAAGGGTCATGCACCGCGACCTTAAACCTGAAAATATCCTGCTCAGAAAGGAAAATGACTACGACTGCGTTATTGCTGACTTTGGCCTCGCGACTTGGGCAGATGAGCCAGAGTATCTGTTTGTGAGGTGCGGCACGCCGGGCTACGTGGCACCATAGATCGTCAATCTGAAGGACTTGAAGGCCAAATGTGATCCCATCTGCGACATCTTCAGTCTTGGAGTAATTAGTCATATTCTACTGACTGGCAAATCACCGTTTCCTGGCAAAACCTACAATGAAGTATTGGCTCAAAATCGTGCCTGCAATCTTAGCTTTGAATCTGAGGATCTTTCAAAGCTTCCAAGTATCAGTAAGCCTTTGATTTAATGTAGCCTTGGACTTGCTTCGTAGGATGCTGGACAAGAACCCTAAGACTCGTATTTCAGCAACTGAGGCTCTCAAGCATCCCTTCTTCGCAGGTGAAGTTAAACTTCTTCCAAGGATTTCCAATAAAGAAGAAGATTCGGTGGATTCACCACTCCAAGAAAAGAACCCAATCAACAAGACCTCGATTATGATGAAGAACAACAATAGCCCCAGTATGATGGCCAACTCCCCACTCATGACTTCAGCTAATCCACTCAAGAGGAACCCAGGCCTGCTTAAAGACGATAGCTGCTTGAAGTTTAAGATGAAGGAAACACTGATGACTGGCAAAATGGAAGGAGGCTACGACAGTCAAGACTCCATAGATAGCCCACAACTGAAGAAGAACATGCTAAGTTCGAATCAACCTAAGGAAAGTCGCTTCTGCCAAGAAAAACGCCTTCAGCAGCGCGATACTAACCGCGAAGAATGACGCATCTTTCATTAACTCTTGGGAACGCATCATAGCGCGGCCTTGTTGAACTCGATGAGGATGGCTGTCATATTGTCGCAGCCAACCTCCTCGGCTACATCCTTAGCCAGCAGGAAGTCCAGTAGTTCTTGGATCACTGTCTTTGGGTCTTTGTTGTTCCTGCGCTCCTGGAAGATCTTCTAAACCATGCCCTGGTTGTTGGTTACATATTTTTACCAGATGCCGTCGCATCCCATTATGATGAATTCGTCTTCCTTTGATCGGTCGACCACCGTTACGTCCGGTTTGCTGATGATCAATTGTTCATCGTACGCCAAACTCTTATCCCGTTTGTAAAAGAAGTCTCCCATCGATCGTGAGAGGTTCAAACCACCGTTCACGCGGCCATTTGAGATTGTTCCTCCCGCCTTCGCAATGCGAGTTTTCTCCACTTCGCTTTCAGGTTTGTGATCTTCTGAGAGTGCGATGGCCTTCCCAGATCTGCTCAAAACACTGCGTGAATCACCAGCGTTGGCAACATAGTACTTTTGTGGAGTAATCAGCAGAACATTGGCGGTGCAGCCAGTCGTACTTGAGATAGTGTCTTAATCCCCGTTGCTGTTGTCTCCACCACCCTCTCTGCGAATCGTTTTCAACTCTTCAGTTCCTTGCGGACCACTGATCATTTCATCGACCTTTCTGAACGCCTCCACAAGGGCGAATTGATAATCGCCGCTTTTGAAGGATGCGAGCCCTGTGAGAACCTCAACGAAGTGCTTCTCAACGAACTTTGCAACTTAGAAGCCTACGATAAGCGGTTGCGACTACCTCCATGACCATCAAACACCCCGAAGACAGATATCCCTCCCGGAAGGTTGATGCGATGGATTTTAGAGTCCTCCATGTTTTTACGCCACCCTAAACATTCTCAAGCAAAGGTACCTTGCATGTCACACGCCACAAACCGGAGCTCCTTGCTGTTGCCCTGCTAGGTGCACTTCGTCATGATCGGCGAACTGAGATATGGCCCCATTTTAATTACATATCAACTTTGGACACAGAACAATGGCTTTATACAGCAGCAGAACGATCACCATCAACGGCCTATAGTCTCAACGTAGCTACGCAGCTCTTCCAACAGCTTATGGAACTTGCTGAAGATGTTCAGAGTTTGGTGGGTCTGTTGGTTGCTGCTGCACACCGAAAACATTGTTGAGTGGGCCAGGACCAACTATAGCTCTAAGCCTCGAAGTTTCCGCTCGAGTTCTTACCGGATCTCCAGCAATGCTGGTCGATTTACCTGGGTGCCATGAGAAGCTTCGTCAGTATTATTGTGTAAGCCTGATGTGCCATTTGGCGTATCCAAACTGTCAATGAGATTCTTTATTTAGTCCCGCACTTCATCCTCAGCGGTATTCTCCTCCTCAATAACGTGCAATCCTCCAGCCATCTGGTTTCTCTTGAAAGAAGACATTCTCTTCAGTTGATCCTGCTCTAGCTTTAGTCTATTATTCTGCTCGCGGTAGAGATCAGCTTCCTTCTTGATTTATTGGTAGTCGTGACTGAGTTGCTCATAGTCCTTGATCAATCCATTGTAAAGCTGCTTAAAGTCTCCTGGTATCCTCTCGGGTTCGTTCTCCAGTGTAAAATTATCGTCCAGTTTACTGAGGAGCTCCTTATCGAAGTCACCCTGCCTACTCGGTCGCTTTTAAATAACCGTACCTCCGGACTTGAACAGTTTTAGTTATTGTTCAAGCAACCGCTTTTCTTCAAGCAGCTTGGTAATGATGTGCTTTGCTTGGCCTGCATGATCGTGCTCTTGGTCGGTCTGAGGGAGTTTGCTGAAACTGATTTCATTGAATTTCTGTGGCATTATTTCTCCTCGCATTCCGAATGTCAGCCTTTCCTCAAAAGGTTTCTGTTCCATATCTGCGAGCTTGGTGTACTAAGCCCGGAGGGTTTCAAGTGCACCTCTGGCCAGATCAAGCTCTTGCTGCAGCTATTCTATACGACTGTGGGAGCTTGCCAAGTTTGATGATATCTTTGCCAGTTCTTTCTCCTTGGTGCGAACCTCCTCCAAAAGTTCGATGCGTTCCTTATTGACTTAATCCTACAGCTAGAAACTCATCTTGCGCTTCAAGTCTGGCTTGAAGTACATGTTCTCTCGAGCTTCCTTAACGAGCTACTCGAAGATAGCCCGGAAGCCAAAAGGTTCCGTATGGTCCTCGCTCTTCTTCAAGATTTTCTCGTCGCCAAGTGACTTGTTGAGTGATATCAACTTATCCAGCGCAAACTGCAAGCATTCTTTATATTGCCGGATCTGCCCAGCCACTTCCTCATAGAACCTGCACTTGCGAGTTCTGTCTTCCAGCTTGACCTGATACTTTCTCGTTTCGTTCTTGCTTTCGTAGAGAATGTTTTAAAGCACTTGCAACTACTCTTCATAGTTCTGGAACTTGGCGTTGAAGTCTTCTTCCAGCGACTTGCATTTTGGACAGGAAAAAGAAGAGTCGGCTCGTGAACGTGTAACTCCACTACTCGCATTCATAAGCTTCTGCTCCAGTGACTTGATCTTCTGTGTATGTTCGATCTCCCTTTGGGTGTAGTCGACGGACAGCTTCGATTTCTGGTTGGCAATCTCTTCCCGCAGTTGTTTGTTCATGCCTTCCAGTTCTTTATTCTTTGCTCGAAGTGAGTCCAGTTTAGACTTATCCAATCCTGATAGTTCCTTGTTAAGTTCATCGATTCGGTCTTTCAAGTTCTCTTCGATCTTCTTCGAGTCATCGATCGTACATTTCAGGAAGAGATTTTAGTCCTTGAGTCTGCTTAGCTCCTGTTCATGTTCCCACTTTGCTCTGCTAAAGGCATCCTGCAGTTCCCTGTAAGCCTCATTCGATTATAATGATTGGCGATCTTGGGTAAGCTGTTTGATACGCTCCTGCTTCCGCTAGTTGTCGCTTCTCACTTGTCTCAACTCTTCTCTCGCCTCCAATAAATTCCTTTTCAGTGTTATTTCCTCACTTGAAAGCGCTCTTACTATCTGCTAGAGGCGTCGGCTCTACTTCTGTATTTGCTACTTCTCAGCCTTTAGGGTGTCGATTTCCTGGAGATTGTTAAGGTACGACTTGATGTCAAACACTTCAGTGATGTTTTGAACATCGTCATTGAGGCGTGAGCTGATATCAAGTTCACTTGACTCCTCTTTGATAGAATGGACGCTTTCGTCGGGGAGATCTGCCCGTTCGAATCGGTTGTGTTCGTCGAGATCAATTAGCTGTAGATTGAAGCACAATTTTGCATTCGCGTCTGGGCTGTTCATGATCGGGACCTCGATGCTGCGTCCAAGACTGCTGTAGCTATTTAGAAAGTCGTCGAGGTTCAAATACACAACCCCGCCGAGCCGCTCACCCTTATCAGTGAGGAGGTAGACCTTAACAATAGCCTTGAGAGGTTGGTAGCTGCGACTGAGTTGGTTAAGCAGAACTTCACTGCTGAGCTCAAGCATCTAGTCAGGTACTTTGTTAGATTTGCCTTCGTGGAGCGAGATGGTACCTGCCATCACCACTTCCTTGGGACCTGTGTTACCGGCAGCAGCTACCTATCTTGAAACCAACTCTCAGGTGGTCAGCTAGGCTGGTCTGCAGTTCCACCCTGTCCACTGTTAAGCTGAAACTGTATCGTTGTATCTTGGGTGGGACGGTGGGATGCAAGTCGGTCATGGTCAATTATTTATTATGAGCGGAAGCAACGGAAGGAAACGGTTTCTTCAGAAGTCCATCCTTTTCCATTAGTGCATCAAAACACCAAATCACGCATAATCAATGAGATCCCGAATGGAAGCAAGACGAACAAATTTTGATTCCCAATTGTTTGTCGAACTCAAACTCTTCATTGTGGAATTCCTCAAAGCATTTGTCGCATGTATTTGTTCCAGGAAAACGCTTTTTCTTCATGCTTTTGTCAACTGCTGGAAGCCTGCAATCCTTGCAATACCCGATATTACAGTCGTAGCACTTTGAGAGATAAGCAGACCAATTGCCGCAGTTCGTACAAATGCTCATCTCCCACGATTATACTGCTGTTGAAGTCCTTAAAAGGTTACCGCAGTCGCATATTGTGCTCTTCATCAAACTCACTTGAGTCTTGGTAGTATCAGGTGCCCACTTACAAAACACTAAATGTTTACACCACGATTGGGGAGGGATCTCGAAGGAGCAGGCCTTGCTGTAGGGGCATCGAAGTTTCCCGACGTACGTCTTGAGTTGCCAAGAAGAACCTCTGCATTTTTGAGGGCATTGGTCCTTGGTCTGTTTCCATTTATCGGCACATGACTTACAAAACAGCTTTCGACAATGGTTGCACTGTTGGATAGGACCGATCATCTCTTCCTGACAAATCATGCATTATCTGTCATCGTCCGGTAATTTGGCCTGGTAATGCGTTGAAGGATAAGACTTCAAGAGCCGATCTCTATCGACCATAATATAATATGCAGCGAATACAAGTTCAAGGAGTTCTATCAGCTGTTACCAGCTTCCTTTATGGTATGCTTTTTACAAACCGCTATCGACTGCTCCAATCACAGAGAAAGGACTACAAACAAGTCATGCAAGCATGAACTCAGAATCACAAATCCCTTTGAAACGAAGCCAATCCAAGGATAGCATGCTTATCAGAGTCGATTTAGTCGGTTCAGTGCATCACTATGCACTTTAGTGGCAGGTGTCTATCCATACTGTTCCTTGACACGGTCGTGATATTTAGACCTGTCAAGTCGACTTCTTCAAGGCAATTGCAGTTACGGAACTCCTTGAAGGCATTGCAGTCGATGTCCTTATTATTGATCAATACCAGACTCTTCAGGGGTACGATCATGACAACACTTCGGATGCCTTAGTTCGCCAGCCTGTTGTAAGTGAAGTTAATATAGAGCAGCTCAGGGCAGCACTTGGCGATCCAACTGGCACCTTCACAGCCGATCCTGTTGTTTTCTTCGTAAATTCGAACAAGTACATAGATTCAGCCTCTTGAGGTTGTTCAAATTCGCCGCAAGAAGGGAAACTACTTTACAGTTAAGCTGAGCCGCTTCTAAGCTAGTCGTTAGATGTACTGAGTGTGAGCGTTAGTAACTTGCTGAGATCACAATTGGCAAGGGTCCGCATTGTGTTGTGTGTTAGCTTCATTTTCACCAGTTGCAGCTCTACTAATTCATAGGCCCCTTGACAGAGAAGCTCTTCAGTAATCTTTTCGCCGACAGGCATGTTTTACAAATGCACGTGCGTGAGTCCCGGAAGCTGGTTGCGTAAAGCAGCCAACACAGCTGTCCAGTCATCCGAAGTGCATCCAGAGAGCTTAAGGTTGGTGGTTGCAGACGGCAGTCTCGCGACATCTTCAGGGCGGATTCTACTGACTGAGATCATGATTGGGCGTTGGCACTCCATGTGATTGTACAAATGCAAGATTCATTAAACCAATTCCGATAAATCAGTTCCACATCTCTCTTGGCAGCAATCCAATGGACAACTTCCTAGCGAACTGCGAGAATAATGAGACAAGAAGCAGGTGGTTGTCCAAAGCTAGGTTACAATTAAACCCAAAGGGAACCAAGAAATCAAGCAAGTTGTGATATAGTCGTCCCTTTGCGCAATGAGTTCGTCCTTTCCTCCTGTTTTAGATATTGTATTTTCAAATTTAAATGGCTTCCAAGAAGAACACAATCTTTACACCAGCCAGAGGGCCAAAGACCTCTTTCGTAAGCGAACTCTACCAACCTTACTTTGAGGATCTCGCTGGCGGGTCATTTCCAGAGCTCGCTTTGACCACTCTGCTAGCGACACCAGCACTCAAACGACTGTATGACCTCATGGTTGAGAACATTCAAGCGAGCCTCTTCAAGGATGCCATATTCTTCGGTGACAAGCTACTAAGTCTCAGCGGAGGCAATCTTGGAGTAGTGTTCCTGCTGGGCCAGTGCTACTTTCACAACGGTGACTTCAAAAAGGTGCACTCACTGTTCAGCAAGTATAAGGTACTGAGCCACAACATCAACTTCCAAGTGCTTGCTGCCAAAGCACTGTTGGCGAACAAGCAGTACGAGCTATGTTCAAACGTACTTGACATGCAGGTGGATAACTACTACGCCAACAAGAAACTCGAAGGAGCGAAATCCATGATTAAAGCTCAGTGCTGCGAGGCAGGCGAGAACAAGCTGACTGCAATCTCAATGTACTACGAATGCTTGAAACGAGATCCCACCTGCGTTGAAGCCTTCAACCGGCTGATAGACTGCAACCTGCTCTCCAACCTGGAGAAGGAGCAGCTGCTCACCATGCTTAACTTCAACCCCGAAGACATTTGGATCAAAAAGTACTATAGAGCACGCATAAAGGATGAACTTCTTTCCAAGCCAAAGCAAGATGTGATGGAGGAAGAGTTCACCAACGTTAAGGGATAAAACGTGTTCGAGGCTTTGGTTGAGCGCAACAACATCGATATCTATTGCATTCAAGCCAAGAATGCACACAGCAAATATGACATCCCCAAAGCGTATGAAATCTGTCTCAAGGCCATCAAGGAGGATCCTCTATATCTGGATGTCATCCCCATCTACTGTGCCTGCCTTCTTGATCTGAACTATCTCGGCGAGCTGTACTACTGCGCACACAACCTCGTTGAGAACTACAGCACACATCCACTTTCCTGGTTTGCAGTTGGAACCTACTACTTTCTCACAAAGAAGTACGAAGTCTCTCGTAAATACTTCCAGAAGGCCATCATGCTCGATAAAAACTTCATCTACGCATGGATCGGAATGGCCCACTCATTCGCCATTCAAGACGAAAGTGATCAGGCAATGTCTGTGTATCGGACTATTTCGAGACTCTTCCCAGGCTGCTATCTAGCACATCTTTACATGGGCATGGAGTACCTACGAACAAACAATCTCAAGACATCCCTGCTGTCTTTGCATCAAGCCAAACAGATCAACCCGAACGACCCACTCATCCACAACGAAATCGGGGTGATCTACTACAAACAGAAGGATTACAACGAGGCCAAGAATTTTTATCTGAAAGCTCTTGAGTTGAGCGAAGAAGCCACCAGCTGGATTGTTGAGACCATTCTCTCCAACCTTGCTCACTGTTACCGCAAGCTTCGTGACTACAAAAACTCCATTAAGCACTTGGAGAAGTGCGTGACTTTGAACCCCCAGAACGGTAACACGTACTTCTCGCTGGCCTTCGCCTACCATCTTTCGAACCAATTGAACAAGGCCATCTGCTACTACCACAAATCGTTGAAGTTCCGACCCGAGAACCAGTTTACCCAGGATATGCTGCAACGCGCGCTATCGGACGCAAGTGAGCTTCCGTGGTAGGCAGTCTACAACATCTGACAACAGAGGCATATTTACAATATCTATACGCTTTGAACGCAACGGTATTAAAGAATATGTCGATTGGAAGTTTGAGTGGGGCTAGCAAAGTCTCGTACCGAAACGCATTCCCTTTTGTCTGCAACACAAGTACTGTGAAGTCAAGCGAAGCCAGACGATTGCTAGGACCTCAAAGTTGCGTTCTGAGCAATATGGCTTGCAAAATATCAGTTAGGGTGGGTCTCAAATATTGCTAAGCTGCCTGCTAAATTTGAATTCAATTTTGTACCATGTAGCCGGCACAAGAAACCTCGCTAATTTCCTTTGAGCAGCTTCCGATGACCCAGCCATTGTCGGAACAACTGCTGCTTCAAATGGATGTTATGGGGCACGGCAGTTGGCAGGATAACTGTCAATGCCTCACAGCCCTACGCAGCATCAATCGCTACTGGCCTGAGCAGATCATGGAAGTACTTCCTCGCTACTTCTCCCCCATCTGCGACATGATCAGCAACGGCAAGACACAAGTACTTAAGAACGCCTTCATGTTGCTGCGCGAAGTCTTTGCTCGTGGACGTCAGCTGAATGTCGAAAAGGTAGTGCTGACCTTCGTGGGGCTGTTACTCAAGAAGCTCACCACCGAGCATGGGCATCTCAAACAACTTTCTAGCGAGGCCCTTGACCAATTTGTAGCCAACTGCGGCTACGATGTCAGCTTCATTAGTACTTGCGATTCGAATGTTTAGTCGTAGCCGAATACACCGTCGACAAGAATGCGGCCATCTCCGAAGCATCCATTAGGCTACTTGCACGCCTATTGCAGAACCTCGGGCAGGGAATAAGTCATCTTCGTCCATAGACACTTCAAAAACTAATGAAGGCGCTTGTCTTCCTAATCGACGGGAAAAGGCAGAGCAATCGCAACTGGGGGCTCGATGTGTGCATGTTCCTCTTCAACCTCATTGGAAGTGCCAACTATTTTAACCTAATGACCTATACCCTCACTCCTGAAGAGCTTAAGGTAAGTGTTAGTGCTAATTTAGTCGATGAGCGACGCCATGAACAGCTACAAAAAGGGAACATCGCCGAAATAGGTTCCGCCTCTTGCTAGCGTTCTCAAGGAACAGAGACGCAGCAAGATAGGGACAATGAAACCCATCCCACACAATGAAAATCTCCCACAGCAGGGCAACTACGAGAATGGCAATTACCAGAACAGCAACTTTATGCAGAACCCCCAGCAAGGAAATTACCAACCAAACAGCGCAGGTTTCCCTTGGTGATTAGCTTATGAGTACTCAAATTGTTCGCAACTACAGGCTTTAATCAACAGCAGCCCTTCTTTTTCTCGCCTGACTTCGTGTTAGTACTGCTTAGCTTCTTTCCCTTAGCTGGAGCTGCCTTCTGCTGGGTATCCTTGGAAGTTTCTTTCGAGGGAGTAGCTTTCCCATTTTTTTCCTGTGATGGTTGTTAGACCGGTTTTGATTTCTTAAAGGCTGCTGTGTCTGCGGGTTTTATTTATTCGGCTGCTGGTCTCGATACTCTATTGTTCTCCACAACTGAACCCATATCGTTCTGCCCTGCATCATCATCGTCGAAGTCCTGGTCAAACGGCATTTGAGACCCCTTGATTTTATTATTCATGAGGTAAATGCCTACGATAGTCTTGAAGTGTACTCTCAACCAAGTGCATGATGCTCTCTTGGATACCAAATCCAGTCTTCGCTGAGGTTTCAAAGCAGTCTATATCGAACCGATCCTTGTAGTCAGCTTTTGCCTTATCGAACTCCACCTGCCGGTTTGCGGCATCATCGACTTTGTTACCGACCACTATCATCTTGACCTCATTAATGTTCAGATTCTCGTCTGAATAAGTTGTTTGGTACTCGCCAGTCGCATCCATGACTCCACGTTTGCGTATGACTGTGCTTGCGTGATGTCGTAAACAATTATGATGCCTGCAGCTCCTTTATAGTAGACCTTGCTGAGTGACCTGCATCAATGAAACCCCAACTTATAGCGCTATTGGCCAGCAGTATCCCAGAAGGTGATCTTCACGTTGGACCCTTGCACTTTGATGACCTTTGCGAGAAACTCAACACCGACGGTCGGCTTCAGCGAGTCGGAATACTCGTTCTTGACGAAGCGAGTGGTGATGTTGGTTTTGCCGGTGCCTGAATCGCCTACGTTGTTTGCTCTGTTACCGATTACGACAATCTTGAACATCTCGTAGTCCTCGTCGTCCATTCCCTGTTATTTTATTAACTATCGTAATTCCTACAATTATCTGCTCACAACAAGCTATCCGAAGACAAAGAGAGCGTAGTGCTGGGTCAAGCCTGCGATTATAATTTATTGATGTTCACAACCAAGAAGTTCAAGGAAAGTCCGTAACGGTCCAGACTCAGGACCCTCAACGACGAAATTCTAACAAAAGCAGAGATGGTATGGAGAGGTCGAATTAGGCACTGCTTGCAATCAACGATTATGAAATGCGCCGCAGCAAGGTCATGATTCCCAGCAGCTCGTTTGTGCTTAGCGCATAATCGCCAACGAAAGAGGGTAGGAGCACTATGCACATCAGTACCAGCTTGCTGCTATCCAGACATCACTGAAAACTTCGATCATAAGGTCTGCATGCTGGGCTCGTCAGTGGAGTACTATAAGCTGGACTGCCGTGAGAAAATCTTTCCGATAAAGATAGAGTTCCGTCAAGTCAAGAACTGTTTTAGGTTTCTGGCTTCATTTTCACACATGTTTCCGTCAGAGGAAAGCCATGAATACGATTTTCAGATTGAAAGGGCAATGAGGAAAACGATCGCACCGTTGGCTAAGCATAAGGATGTCGAAGGTCTGTACATATGCTTGGTGGCTCGTAATGGAGTGGGAATGATGTCAATGCAGTTCAGCTTCTATGAGAAGATGTTAGGCGACATTAAAGTGGAAGCTGAGAAATCAGCCATTCGGATAAGAAAGCTGAAGGACTCGCCATCGATGTCGCGAACTCACAGTTTCCTCACCAAGAACAACTTTAAGTTTAGAGAATTCACCCCTGAGTCTGATGCCAGAGACTATAAACTTCGAACTGCGGCAAGCTAAGATCGTATTGCTCAGAAGGCCCGGCTCACTCAACGGACGAACTTTCTTGCGAAGAATCGATTGGAGCAGACTCACTACAACGAACTTGCCTTCTCTCGAAAACTTGTGAGAAGCGAAAGAAACATCGATAGGTTGAGAGAAACTCGGAGTCGTCGATAAGACTTTTGGGTTCAGAAAGAGAAAGAGCGTACTCTCAAAGAGAAAGCTTCGGAGAACAAGAAGGTGATCGCCATGAAACAGAAGAGGCTGTAAAACGAGCAGTATGAGAAGCAACAGATAACGAGGGATGCTGTCGCATTCATCTATCTCCAAAGATTTCTTAAACTTGTGCATGCAAGAAGAGAATCCATCTGTGAAAGATTCCGAACTTCGGCTCAGATAAGTATGTACAGAAACAAGTTTTGCCGAGTATTGAAGACGTCCTACCACAAAGTACAACAGCTTCTCCCAAACAAAAAAAATCGGGATATGGCCAATGTCCATTAGGCGCTCTACTTGCTCACGCGCATGGACAAGCAGACGACATAAAATCGAGCTGGCCATGTGCTAAACCAACTAGTCAACTCAATTCGTCCTTCGTTGAGGATCAATGATGCACTCGACCATGCAACCTCATTCCGCAGAAAACTCCGGCTAGTACAGAAGCACTGGCGAACTAAATTTAATAGCCGGTTGGCAATGATCAAACTTTGTGGTGAACGGCAGGTCTACACCCTCCTTGACCAGTTCCCAAAGTTTGCGAACGTCTTGTCGTAGTTCAAAAGCGGCAACCACTTGTACAAGCTATGCCTGGAGTATACCAAATAAACCACGATAAAGTTCAATGAAATGCACCTCAGCTACTTAGTTCGTGTCGACGAACTGTACGATCACAACCGACTCAACGAAGAAATTCGGAAGCTGAATAAGAATCTGCCGGTTAAGCAGCAAAAACCTCTGCTGGATGTTTCGAACGTTCCCAGACCACCATACTACCGATACTTTCGAGATCTCGACATACTTCGAGGAACGATCCGAGGTTGGTTCGAAATTGAACTGCGTAAGTTCGACAAGAAGAATAAGAAACCTTGGGACAACTGATTCTCTATACTTTTTTGACACGACTCACATGCGGGCTGTCAGGTTGCGCACCAAGTGCTAAATGCGGTAGGCTTGCTTTCTATTCTACTCTTCCAGTCGCTTGATGGTCTTCTCCTGCTCGCTGTTGTCGCCTCCAGCAGGGACAGTATTGATAGCGTGCAGCAGACTTTGCTTCAGGTCTTTCAAAGCGGCCAGCATCTCCTTCTGGAAGTTCTGCAGGTTCGTGGCTTCGAGGGTAGCAACTAACTGAGCTTCACAGTACCTTTGTTCTCGAGGGTTGCAATGGTGGCCTCCATAATAGTTGATGTTTAATGACTATTATGTTATGCACATCAGAACAGCTTGCCGGAGGATGGCAGAAAAGAGTAGGTGCGTAGGTTGATCTTATTGTAGTGTGAGCGATCAGAAGTGATCATATAGGTTAGAAAGATGCTTGTGAGTACCTTCGTTAGCTACACCATTATGAACATAAATTCCTTGCGCTGCTTTTCATCAATAGCAAGCTCACAGACTAAGAGCAGCAACGGCATTGAACTTAGATAGGCTAAGCTACACGAAATGAACTTCCACAGGAATATTCTTTTATCTTTGCTGCTCTTGCTCCAAGTTATTCCTGCTCCGATGAGGAAGGTTCCGAGGGCCAATACTCGCATGCCCACCATTAAACCGCCTGGAAGGGAGTCATACATGTGGTACTTGTCATGGCTGTCGTCATTTAGTTTGTTCATTATGCTGGTCACGCAATTGAGGCAAGCAATAACGATAGCCATGGGCGTATACACCTACATATCCTCACCGCTGAGAAAGCTGATCGTCCAACCAAAGGATAGCAGTATCAGCAGACCGATCACTAGCGATTCCGAAAAGGAGTGACATACCAGGTATAAAATGCTGAGTACTCCATAGTCGATGCCTGATTTGGCGTAGATCACCCACCCGATAAACTTCACCAGTAAGGCACAGAAGTTGAGAACGATAGATAGCAGAAGAACGGCCTTGGCCCAGTCAACTTCCTCTCCCTTCACAATTTCTTTACGAGTTCGAAAGGTGAGCCAAACTGCAACTGCAAATGCCAGTGGCATGATCAGCCAATCGTCATCTTCATCAGTGCTCAGGTGACTTCCGTTGTTGAGCATGGTAAGTTGTACTCGTAGTCGCAGGCCAGGATTAGCGTATTCTTTTGCGTATGACTTTTCACAATCCTTGAAGACGATGTAGTATGTGTGCTACTCTTGGAGGTCGATTGAATAGTCAGTGATTGCAGGCTCGTTGTTGCTGGTTTGGAAATGATGCTCAAAGGTCTTGTTCAGCTGGGATGTGCATTAGTGCTTCTGCTCGTGAGGCCAGTCATCATCTTTCACCAGCCACACCGAAAGGGGTTGGAGGGTTTGACCAGGAGTACCATCCAACCAAGTTTCCAAACGAAATTCTGCTTTACCACGCTCGAAGGTCATTTTGTCAAGGAAGATCCATCCCCCATTGTGGCGGAACACTGTAAATGGCAGCTTGGTTTCGAAAACTCGCGATCGAACCGGAGCCAGAAGTTGGGTGGCCACAAGCAGGTATAAAATTAACATTTTGTGAGCTGTTTATATTAATCGCCTCACTACTGTCAGAAAGACAAGTCCACCTCCGGCTGCAGCTCCTCGAATTACGACAGACATTCCTTGCAGAGATGCAGCCCCTCGATTAGAGTAAGTTACGAACGGAGGAACTCTGTGGAGCAGTTTTAGCAACGTGCCTATGCTACCAAAAGGAAATACCATTAACTATTGTATGAACTTGTTTAAGCAGCCCCTGCTGCAGAATTTGTATTCGCCGTGGTTGATCTGTTCCTTTACGGGTTTACAGCAATCCCAGCAGTACTACCGTTGTGACTTCTCTGGCCGATCCTGTTTTGGAGGAGTCTCCGGTAGAGGCATGTCTTTGAACCCTTCTTTGGGATATTTCTTATGTACTGAACTATCGTGAGCCAGCACTTCTTCGGTGAACCTCACTCGCTTCTGCCCCGATTTTACGCGATGAAATTTTGATTTAATGCAAGCCTTCAACGGCTGAGTTCGGAGTGTGCGATGATCCTTATATCCCTCGAGATACTAGCGTTCGATTTTCATATAGTCGCCCACCATCTTCTTCTCGCTGATGGTCTCAAGGAACGACTTATTGCTGATGTTCTGCGACTTCTGAAGTGCAACACCATCCTCTGCATTACCAATAGTTTTACAGTCAAGGTTGAATACATCCTACTCTTCGTAGATTTGAAGAGATTCAAACTTGCACGGGCTACGATTAGTCGCCTATCGTTCGCGCTTACAATTTCTCCGGTCTATGATGGATTCTATGTCTTCCTCTCTCTGCTGCTGTGTATCAGAAGTTGATTTTAGCAATGCCTTCTTGAGTTTGATTCGGAATCCTGGTGGGATCGGCAACTTCTCAATATCCACATCTTTCAGCAGTCTAAGAGAGTCCTTGCTGGTTATGCCTACGGTTCTCAACTGCTCCTCGAGATGCTCCATCTTTAGCGATACGTAGAACTGCGTCACTATACTCGCTGTTTTGAGTACGTTCGGATTGCATAACTGAACCTTCCAAGGGTCTCTTGGCCCGTTGATCGTTTGCGCTATTGAGAAACTTACTGAGATCACGAGGCTCTTTGCCGCTAAATCGACTCTCAGTGGTATTCCTACCCTAAGAACACACTGTACATCGATGCTTTGTTGCTCTTACGACTTTGGATTTGCCTTTTGAGCTCTTCGAGTTTGTCTTGCTGTTGTAAGTCGCATTGCTTACCATCTTCTTGGTTTCTTCCTCGAGGAGGCTGGAAGGGGGCCTAGCTTAGTCACTGGTTACTTCAGGGTCTTCTTCTTCGAGGACTCGCGAGGGCGCATTTAAAATTTAAATAGAATTCATTATGCCGAAGGAATGAGCTTAGCAACATCGTCATTGTGAGGAGCTTTCCTCCCATTCAATCACCAGCTTCCTTCCATAGAGGTGACTATTGGCCAGTGAAGTATAAGCCTGCATAGCCTCCTCGATAGTTTCGTATTCTATGAAGGCGAATCCACGATGCTGACCGTCCATCTTCTTTGGCTGTCGAATACCCTTTATTGTTCCGTACTCCTTAAACAGATCCCGGAGGTCTTGCTTAGTAGCTTCGAATGCCACATTTCTTACAACTAACTTTGCGGACTTGGGCTCGAAGCCTAGCTGCTGTTTCTTGCGACGGTTTGTAGTCTAATCCACTTTCTTCTTGGAGACGCTAAGTTGAAGGGTGTGGCCATCCAGTAGTGAGTTTTGATAGATTTTGATGGCTTTAACCACTGCCTCTTTGGTGGGGAACTAAACAAACCCGTAACCCAAAGGATTACCGTTCCGGTCTTTGATGATCCTTACCGACTTCATATCACCAGCCTTTTCGAGATGCTTTCTGAGTGCTTACTCACTTGTTGAAAAATTCAAGTTCTTTACGTACAGTACTTTGGAGAGCTCTTCGGTATTCTCCTAATCCTGTTTCAACTCTTCCATCTTCTTCATTATTTTTTCACGGGTAAGTAAGTTAATGGGTGCCCATTCCAGGTACAGTGGTTGGTTTTTAAACTTAAAGTAGGAGAGCTTTTCGAAGGCGTTCTTCGCAAACTCTTCGGACTGGAACTCGATGATGGCGAGGGTTTTGTTAGGACAAAGCAGAACTCTATCAACTATACCGTAGAAATTGAATAGCTCCCGAAGGTCGTTGGGCTGTGTATTGTAGTTGAGGTTCTTCACAAGAATGATGTTCTTGCTACGCTCACAGAGACTACGATCAGTCTCTAGGAACTCCAGATTTAGACCTTCTTGCTTCATCCACTCCTTAGTCTCTTCGATAACCTCGGTCTCGGCTAGGGCCACTCGCACAGCGAGGTTATCCGACATTAAAATGTCTGACTTATCGATTTGATGCTTCTCAGCCATGTGCTGTAGCAGTGTGTTTGGATTCAGGAAGAGCGTATTCCAGTTGGTCATGTCGTCCAACTTTCTGCGCATCTCCAGTTTCTTCTGTTTCTTATAGGAAGTCTTGTCTTCGGTGGGTTCACCGTACTTCTCCTTGATGGTTCTTTGGTATTCTTCCTCCTTCTTGCTTTTAATAAGCCCTCCGATATCCTCCAGTGCTGGCTTAATATGCAGGATCTTGCCGAACACTATCTTGTTGTCCAATTCACTAAATGCCCGAAGTGCCTATTCAGGCTTCTCATACGTAATGAACCCGTACCCCTTCAATGTCCCGTTGTCGTTCTTCGGAAGCTTGAATTTGGAAACCACCCCGTAACGACCGAACATCTTGACTACTTCCTCTTCTGAAATTGTGTACGGAAAGTTTGTTACGAATAGACGTGTTTAATCCACCTTCAGAGGTCCACTGATAAAACCTTGATTCTTTTCACTGAGCACAGGTGCTTTAATATGGACGGAGCTGAAAGGAATTGCTGAGGCAGTGATCTTTTTGCCTGCTTCCTTTGACTTCTCGAGTTGCTTTGCAGCCATCTTATCCTCCTTGATCTACTGCTTATTCTTCTTGACTTGCTTCTTGGGTTGTTCAACCACTACGTCTTCGCCAACAAGCAGATCATTCCAGGATTGCTTGCTTCCTTTCTGGATCAACTCTTTGTACTCGTCAAATTTCTTCTTGTTTTGTGGCTCTTCAACAACCTTGGCATCATCCTTGAAGTTCTTGTGCTTCTTTGGGTATTTCTCCTTGGGTGCCAACAATTCGTCTTTGGTCATGGCGAATTCGACTTGTACTTTGGAAGTGCCCATATAGGTGTTATTGAAGTACTTCTGGGCCTTATGTGCCTCCTCGGGAGTCTTGAAACCTAGGAGAATAAACACAGAAATTACCGATGAAGCAGAATCTCCTGCTGACACCGTTCTTCTCCGCTATCTTGCAGTCAGTCACTTGGCCGGCCTTGCCGAAGAATCCGGTGAGTTCCTTCTCCCCGACAAACTTAGGGATGTTCTTGACTATAAGCCTGCTCATTTGGCTGCTCAACAAGCACGATTAACTATATAATCAGCAGCATTACTATGCAAAATAAGGCAGGAATTGCCGTTTTCGCAGCCCTTTGGCTGGGTTACACCGGCATCAAGAAGCTCGTCGGCATTGGAGAAAAGAAGTTAGTGGAGCCGTTCGTCGTTGAGAAGGTGCTACGCGAGCTGGAGTGCCAGATGTTCATCAGCTGCACACATTTCGCACATGTGGTGGAGAGTAAGATGAAGCAGCTCGAGAACAAAACTGAGAGGGAATCAGTCAAGGCTAACCTCCGCCTAGAAATGAATAAGGCTTACGAGGACAAGCGACGCCGCTTGCTGTTGAAGTACGACATAGAACCTGAATTATTTACCAAATCGCTGGAGCACATCACTAGCAGCAATATCGACTGCAGGCATCTCATGGAAAGTATGGCACACATGATGGAGCTTGCATTGGAGGGCAAGGTGCCCGATTCAAACGTTCCACCTTAGGTACGAGATAGGTTATGCTAGTATCGAAGGGACTTTCCTCCTCAAAAGATCATCACTATCTTGCGAGACATGCTTGCAGCAATTGCCTGCACCGTCTACAAGGAATATAAGGCGAGAGCCCAGCTTCCCGACTTCAGTATCGAAGATTTCGACAAGGTCATGGGAAAAGTGGACATCCAGTCCATCAAGGAAGCTCAGCTCAAGAAACAGAAGTTTTCAAAGGCTAAGGACAACAACCCAAATATGGTAGCATATACCTTAACGCTAGACCTTCAATAAGCTGCTTGAGCACTACAAAAAATCGGACCAATCTGTGCGGCATCGGCTGAAGCACCTCGAACAGAAGTATCAGGAGGTTGTTGAGAACATCTCCATACACATCAACACTCTCACCGAAGAAGACATTATGAACATGATGAGGAGCATTAACATCCAAATTCAGGAGGAGAGGCCTAATGACAAGCTGAACAAGAGTAATCTCACTTCGGGTCCGCTCTCAAAGATCTCATAACTCACAGAGGAGGAGTAGAATGGTTCATCGCCAAACAACAGCATCAAACTGCAATCCATCATGACCAACAAAAGTGCACGTGCCAGTGGACCGCGTCTGAAGGGCCTCGAGACTTACTCGAAGATGAGATAATACTCGCAACTCTTCACCAACCGTAACGTAAACCCGTATAGCAATGCCCACAACAAGATGTCCTCCGACAAGCTTCTGAAGAGCAAGAGCAAGAATAACCTCAAGGGAGACGACTGACCATCAATCCGAGTTTAGATGGTTTGCTGCAATCATAATAAATTTATTCATGCAGTATAGCTCCGCAGAATTCAACTAGTCTCGCTATGCTCAGACCACTGGGCAGCTTAAGAACCGGGCAAGTCACTACTCCACCAGTATGTCCAGGGGGGACCAGCAGAGCAGCCGGCTCACCAGAACTTCTTCTTTCGGGCAGACCAACATCAAGAACAAGCTGGAGACCTTCGAAGCCATCCTCGATACCCTCGGTCAGGAGCTGCATCAGCTGAGACAGGATACGACAGTACATGTCGCTTACAATGTAGGATTCACGAAGCAACTGCAGCAAACTGAACCGCGATATGCTTGGATAGCTGGACAGTCGCACGAAGAAGCTGCTGGGCAACACCAAGAACATGTAGAAATTCATAAAGGCTGGAACTGACAAGGAGGATTCACGAACAAAAGGGCTAATCAATGGCTGCGACCGTTTGATGAAGTCTTCGCATGACCTGCAGATGAAATTCGACTGGATGAAGGACCGGTTAGACCGACTGGAAATATCCATGGGCTACTACAGTGCGGTCGAGAAGTACAAATCGTGACCACTTCGTTCGCTGGTCTTCCGATTCTTACGCTTTGACCGGCTATCATTTTAGCATTTCCCTCACAAAATGGGTTGAGCCTACCTTCTCTTTGGATGCTCCTATAACACAATGACAGTATAATATATCAGCAATGCGCCAAAGTTATATCTTTTGGCTGCCGGATTACAACCGAGAATGCTTGGTGGAGTGCCCGAGGAAGCAGTAGCGATGCACCACGAGAAATATCGCTGGCAGTAGCTAACTTTATATTATTTATTTTATCTTATGCACGAAAATCAAACCGCCGCTGTCGACTCCTACCTGCGCAAGCTCCGTGACTCTGATACAAGCAACAAGGCATTTGCCCTGAAAAGCCTGGCTTTTTTAGTTACGCAGTCACGCCAGCAGCTCACTGGAGTTCTGGAAGCAGTCGCTGCCGAGCTAGAAGAAGCACTGGTCGTCGAAGAAGTATCTTGGAGTTAACTCAGAATGAAGTGGATGTGTCTGCCACGGGGCTGCTAGAGCAGCTGATCCTGCACTGCGAGAAATAATAAATCTACAGCAGCGTGAAGCGGCGACTGCTGAGACTGGTTGTACGCAACCTCGGTGACCACAAGATGCAACTGCGGAAGATGAGCCATAAGTGTCTGGTCGAGTTCATCAAGAAGTACCACGATTACGATACGCTTCTCTACAACTACTTACGCGAGGGCATCGAGAATAACTCTCAGAGTCTGCAACTTAAGCAGAAGTGTCTCAACAGCCTCCAGTCCATACTCATTGTGGAGAATCGTTGGCTCGATATGAGCTCGCTGTATACGAAGCGCATCTTCGAAAATATCATCGATATGGTGGCCAGCGAGGAAGTTAATGATGTGCAGAAGGCAGCCCAGCAATGTCTATTGGCTCTGTGTCGACTCAAGGGAATCAAAACTCTGCTCGGAATGATTTCCAAAGAGCACTTCACTAAGTTTGGAGATGTGAAAACGACGAATAAATAAGTTGCCGACGCACTCGCCTAGAATAAGAAGCAGTAGGATGAGGGTCCCAACATTGAGCTGAACATTGCGGATCAACAGCCGCAGCAGCATCAAACAAGCACACCGATGAGCGGTGAGCGCCAAAGCAACAGTCGTGTGCACCAAAATGACTACCTGCTAGCAAACGGCCATTTTCGTCGAAAGGAGCATAGCGAATAGAAATCTTTGGAAAAGCAGTACAAGCAGCTGACAAACTAGGATGTCGCACAGGCCTAAGAAATGCTAAAGCGTATTGAGATATACAAAAACGACTCGTCGATATTGAACGAGATCGATCTCTACATCCCGACCCTGTAGAACAACTTCATGAACCAACGGACCCAGCTCTTCACGATATCCGTCAGGATCATCCAGGTTATCCTGGATATTCGGATCTGCTAATCCCGCTACTATGTAAGGCTGGTGCCCTCCATCGTCGATCGGCTCAACGACCAGAAGTTCCTGATAAGGAACTGCATCAACAAGATGATCAAGCAATACCTAGTACCTCATTTCATTACCTAGAAAAGCTATACCAAGATCTGGATGGAGAACTTCTTCGCCTCTCTCAAGAAGGCCGTGTCTGCTAACTTCAAGGAAGACCTCATCAACCTGCTCATCTACGGCTACGAGATGTTCTACCCCATCGAGTACGATAGGCACGATGCGGTGTCAATACTCGCTAAGTCTGCTGCTGATAAGCGTAAACTCATCCGCAGCAAAGCTATCGAGTGCATTGTGCTCGTGTTGCAGGATGTCAAGCGTCCAGATTACGAAACTATGCTGCGTCGCGTTATTTCCTCCGACGTGTTTGCTACCGTAGTTCAGAGACTGGAGTCAGGCAATATCGGTCCTGCAAACAAGTAAAAATCGTCGCGTGTGAGCATCGTCATCGAGGATCCACTGGAGTACACCTTCAAGGGAAAGCGACCGAGGATCAACACTGAGCAGGAAACAGTGAGCAATAACTTCGAGCAGGAACTGAGTGCTGAAAAGAAGCGATATCAAAGCATTCGAAGACCAGACAGGCTTGCTACGGAAGAAGGTCCTGGACGGCGAACCCACCTAAAGAAAGTTATCAGTCTGTAGGATCAGTATACTGCGAACCTTCTGAAACTCGATGAGTTGACCATACAAACTAACAACCCAGAACGATTTCCAGTCGCCAGCGACATTAAGATAATGGTGATGGGATCCAACTCTCCAACTCGTAATGTCAAGCTTCTCAGCGATGGAATTTAGTATATTGAGAAGGATCGGTTGCAGGCCTTGGCCGATCCTAAGAAGGAGGTGGAGTCCCTCCTCAACCGTCTCAGGGATAAGTCTTGGAAGACTCAGTTTGAAGCAGTAAACACCACCCGAAGCCTGATCGAATTCCATGAGGAGTACCTGGTAAGCCATAACTTGCCTGAGACCGTCGAATAAATTTTGAAAGGTGTTCTGAGCTTGCGATCGAGCATCAGCAAGAACAGTCTAATGTGCCTCGACGAACTCATAAACAAGCTGAAACGGAGGCTCGAAAACCAAGCAGATCTCATTGTGGAAAAAGTTATGAAGAAGACTCTCTACACCAATGAATTTTTACAGGGAGAGGTACGAAAGTGCCTCAATTCTATCTCAAGTAGCTTCAGCGAATCCAAACTGATGGCGACACTACTAAACTACCGCTAGCACAAATCGCCGAATGTTAAGCAAAACATCCTCATCATCCTGGAGAACATCATCAAGAGCTAGCGTGCATATCGGAAGGAAATGGAGTCCATCTGGAGTATTCTATTATCCATGCTGGACGAGCCGGCCCTGGAAATCCGAGAGATGGCCAAGAAGAATATACAGCTGGTGCTACAGCTTTACCCTGACTGCCGCACTAGCCTCGCAAAGCTACTCAAGAAGAGTGACTTCGATCGGGTATTCGAGTTGGAGCGCAAGTCAGTTAGTAAGGTCAAAGCACTCACCTACTAGTCTCCAGAAAAACATGTTCTCGAGGAGAAGGTTAACATTCAGGTTGACGGGCCACTTGCGAATCCATGCAAGGTGGAACGGTCATATACCAGCCCGAAGAAGTACAGTACAGGTAGCGCTGGCAGCACGAGTGAATTCCTCAGGCTATAGGAAATCGAGAAAGGTTGCCGAAATTACAAGGACTGGAAGAACAGAATAAATTGCATTCTGGACATCTTCAAGGTCGCCTTTCGCTACTCCAAGGAATTCTGTGACTATAGCAACAGTGCCAGATATATCACTCTCCTATGTGAGCATCTTGAGGACCCTAATGTGAAGGTATGCCTAAACGCCTTTACTGTGCTGGAAGACTCACTTATATTCCTGAAGCCGCTAGTTGAAGACCACCTTAACAATATCTTGGTCCGGATACTCAATGGGATGGCGAATAAGAAAACAGAGATAAGTGGGCGCTGTGACCAGCTCTACAAAAAGATCAAGGAGAAAATCGATATGCACAAGCTCGCCAAGGAAATGGTCAAACTATGCCACAATCCACTTCAGAAGACGCGGCTGATGGCCATCAAGCAGCTGGAGGATCTGCTGTACTTGTTAAATCGGCAGTCCTTGTCGGCACTGACTCCATGTATCGGCAAGGCCCTGAACCGGCTGATCGCAGAGTAAAAGAACGTGGAGGTTCTGGAGTGCTCCCGGCATGCTGCGAGCGCACTGCTACAGCTGGGCGACCGGCGCTGAGGTTTTCCGAAGTGTATCGTACTGTCGATAGCTGAATATATTTTATTATTAAACGGACTGGACTTGATGGACGAGCAGACCGAGTTCTCCCGGATGGAGAAGCAGCTGTAGCTCAAGATCGTTGAAATCACCCACATCAAATCGATGCTCCTCAAAGAAATCGACAGGATGAAGGATACTCGTCACAGCGGTCAGGCTGTTCATACATCCTGCTTGAAACTTCAAGAATGTGTTGACACACTCAAAGATGTGATGCTGCAGCTACGCAGAGAAATAGCTAGATTGCCCAGCATCCTTGGTGAGCAGACAGGGTGTCTACTCCTCAAGATTCGAGAAGCAATCTCTGATCAATGGCATGCTCACCGAAGCGAATCTGATGCACTGAAGAACGAACTGGCAGCACGAACCTCACAGAATCAGTTCTTGCAACAGCGAGTTGCAGAACTGGAAAGACAGCTGGAAAGGTTTAACGCAGAAGTGGACGAAGACTGCAACACACCCATGCAGCATCAGATTTCCTCTATCACTGATGATATGGGAGGGAGATCACCTGCAATTGAATATCCAGCATTTAAACTCGACGCAAATGCTGACGACTCGATAATGATGCTGCCTGACGACCAAGATATCCGAAGTCGGCTGAAGATTCGGGAGCATCACCCGGAGGAACACAACCAAAGCCATAGCAACATTCTCAAAACGGAACCGTACTCGGCAGAAGAATCCAAACCGTACCACTTCAGTGAACGGTCGATTAGCTACAGGAAAATTGAGCATAATGTAAGTAGGAGCCGCCAGCAACGAACGAAGAATTTCATCTCAGGGTTCCGCCATGGAGTTGAAGTCACCAACACGGTTGTTGGATATGATAACCCGTTCGGAGGTTATGAGGATGGTTCCACGCTTCACGACATCCAGGAAAAGCTTGGTACCAAAGCTACAACTCCTGATATCTTCCTACGCAAGCCAAGTTTCAGCCGAATAGAACTCACCAGCAGCAAAAAGAAAGGTTTTCAAGAGAAGAAGGAACTACTGACCGCAAGTTCCGAGAACATTGAGAGTAAGAAACCCATATGGCTGGGAGGAAGCAAAAAGTCAGCCTCGCGAATCGAGATCAAGTAGCAGCTTCCCCCGAGAAATTAATCCAGGGAAAAGATCCAAGTGACCCAAAAAGCAAAGCCAGCCCAACTAATGGCTAAGGACCTTAACTCTCAGCAACGGCCAATGTCCAAATAGAAGATTCAAGTAACCATCAAGTCGCAAGATCTTTGCAACAGCAAACTAAATCGATCCGGCATCAGCAAGTTCAGTAGTGAAGATTGCCTAACTGGTGTGAGAAGCGTCTGCACCGACTACAGTTGGCTTCAGACGCAACTGGATAAGATAGATATCTATCTGGGCGATAAGAGAACGGAGCAGCGCTACGAAGGTCAAAAGAAGGATTTTATGAGATGTGGTAAAGGAAGACTGGAATACGTCAATGGTCTAATCTACGAAGGAGACTTTAGGGAGGGGATGAGACACGGCAGCGGGTAATGTTCATCTTATTTAGTATTCTCTCTCTGAATGGAAAAACCATTTATGAAGGAGAGTGGCAACGAGATCGCGTTTGTGGAAAGGGTCGTATCAGCAACATTTATTTGATCAACAAGCGAAAGTTGGAAGAGGAGTCAGCAGTACGATATTGTCTGTACGACGGATACTTCCAGGACAATAAATTCCAAGGACATGGGACACTGACCCTCTCGAACGGCGATCAATTTATCGGGCACTTCTCGCAGGGAATGCTGCAAGGGCAACATACTGTGTGCAAGTAAACATCCAAAGCATTTAGATTCCCCACTGGCGAAAGAGATTTTAGCGTTGTGTGATTCGGTTATCTTTTCCTTCTGTGTCTTTAGTTGGGTTTGGTGTGAGCGGGTGCTGTCAAAAATGCTTCACTTGTCCTCATAAAGAACTTTTTCCTCTGCACCGTTAAACCTGGTCCAGAGCTGCTATAAATTTCAAATTATTGAAAGTTTGAGGCATGGGGAACAGTTCACCAGCACCCATATCTCCTGAAATTACCAGCCGCTTCGAACTCATTAGGCGGTTAGAGGGGCAAAACCTTTTCCTATTAGAGGAGATCAGCACTCGACGAGAGTACTTGATGCGGTAGTTACGGTACAGCAATAACAGCGAGTACCTTCAAGCAGTCGACCATCTGGAGTATAAGAAGAATACGCAGGCAAGTCCATATTTAACACCACTTCGAGGTAACACCGACTAGACTCAGAGTACATTACTCGTGCTGAGGACGAATACTGTGTGAGCCACCACCGCATCTTCGCACTGTTCGAGTATCCACACCATAATCTGGAGCACTAGATTCTGGAAAGATCCTGTCAAAAACGACGCTTCATGGAAAATGAAGTATGGTCGATACTTGTTTCCTGTATTCATGGTCTTGCTCACCTCGAGAAAAATGGAACTTCTCATGAGTGCTTACGATCTGACCAAATCCTATTGATGGCTGATGGGTCAATTCAAGTAGCAGATCCCTTCTGTAACTCTATCGGAACCAACTATGATCTCCTCTACGACAATTTGAACGTCAAGCATCTCTACCCGTCACCTTAACTATGCCATGCCCTGGAAGAGGGGCATACTCAACCACCTCATGCCATTAACCAGTTTCGCAGTGATGTGTTTTCGGTGGGTATGATCATGCTTGAAGTGGGGCTTGTGGAGAGTCAGGACGGTTGCTACCTCATGCACCATCGTTCCATAAATTGGCAAAAATTGCATGCCAACCTCCAACGTTTACGTGAAAAGTATGGCCCAGAACTGTACCAGGTGATTGAGATGATGCTGAAAAGAGATTGGAGATAGCGACCAGACTGGGTCGAGCTTGAACACAACGTCGGGAAGCAGCGAGGTAGTTTATCCTCTGCTGGAGATCTATCTCGAATCCGATAAAACACTCCTCTAGAGACAGTGACTGTCACCACAAATCAGCAAACTTTGCCAACAACAAAAGAATAGCCAGTGGGTGCCATACCAGTGGATCAAAACCGAGTTCCAGTTGGTCATGCGACTTCACAACAGCAGTCAAGAGTTAATACACAACAAACAACAGTTATTTCCACTCCGCCTCAGAATGGTTTTCTCATTCATTCAAACTACGGGCTTCCGAGTAACGCACCTCCAATGGACCTCATTGTCCCTATCCAACCCAGCAATATTTTATTATCAAAACCGAAGATCAATCTTAGTATGGGTCGGCCTGCCGATGGCTACGAAACTCGTACGAGAATTGATGAAAACCTTGTGGAAGTCATCGATGAGGATAGCCAACGGGAGAGCTATTTCCCTGGAAAGCTTAAGGAATCTGCTCTCAAATTCGCAACTAATTTCCAACCCGATAACTTTAAACCAACCTACTTCGGAGCCCAAAAAGGGACCGTCAATAACGAAGCTAACCTGTTCACACCATCAAGCTTCATGACAGGATTGAAGACAGGGCTAACAGGCACAAGCACAGCGATGACTGGCTTTACTAATTTCGGTAGCAGTGGTGTCACCCCACTTCTGAGTCTTGGAGGAACATCAGGCATTCTGAAGAACAATCTAGCAGGACTTACATCTGCAAGCACCACTAACATCACGTTTAACTGTCCAAGTAGTGGTTATGGAGCCAGTGGGTCTTAATCGTACCTTCCATTGACCAGCAACAACTATCTAGGAACTCCATCGTTCAAATCGCCATACAATACAACTTTCGACTACAGCTCTGGAAGTAAGAACCCTTCGAACGGATACCCCGGCTCATTGCTCGGGACACAAGCGGGGGCAAAAGGAAGCATTGGAACGACTGGTTTAGACACAACTACAGGCATCCCATCCATTGGATTGGGTTCGAATCACCCTCTATCAATGGCAGGATTAGGCACAAACAGCAGTTCCACGAGCTATGGAATAGGTAGCAACCCTGGAGCTATTGGGATTTCAAGTGGAGCCGGCATCATCGAATATGGAGCCAGCAAAGGTTTAACAAATATCAGCAGCTTCCCTGCACTCAACTTGCAAACTTAAACATTTAAAACCCCTGGATTGGGTGGACTGGCCATCTCAACCAATAGCATCGGCACGGACTTCAGCAAGTTTAACCCTAGCAGTGCGACTTCTTCCTATTCGAGTACTTACGCTGACAAGAAAAATACTTTACCCGCCGTTGGTGGAATACCCTCTATCGCCAACCCAGGAATTCGCACTCCAGTTCAATTTTCGTTGAGCAATGCAACTGCTGGTCCGAAAGTCCAGGACAAGACCAAGAATGGGATGTTCACCGATACGAATATCCTCACGGCAGGTATCAGTCGATAGAGAAGTCAAAGTCAAGATAAGTTCGCTACGGATCCATTGAAATTCGGATCAGTTCTAAGCAACAAAACCGAGCTTTCCCAACCAAATCGAAACTACCTGCCACCGCCTTCTGCAGTTGCAACTTCAGTTCCCGTAAGGCAGCTTCCTCCTTCGCCAGTCATGGAAATGCTAAAGGGAATAGAATCTATGAAATAATCTAACCCAGGGACATAAATTTCGCAGTCCAACCTCCAGTTTACAACGACCCCGCCACCATCTCAAACCTCCAACTTATCGACGTTCAGCTTCAACAATCTCAAGTCGCAAAGTGTGCCTATCGAGCAGAAAAAAGAAGAAACGACAACCGAAATGACCCAGTCATTCAATGTGAATTCATTGCTGCAAGGAATCAACTACCCCCTGGTTGCTCCGAAGCAGGACAACGCCATCTTCACTGACTACAGCAAGCTCGGAATCGTCCGAGGAGGCGGAGGAGTGCCATATGACAGTACCAACCCTAATGTAATGTTGAGCTTAGAGAAAAAGCCAACTTTGGTTGAATCCTTAGGGACACCTGCTGACGCTCTAAGTTCAATGGGATCTGCTCAGTTCAATTCAAAGACCTCGATTGATATGGCTGGAGTAGGTGGGCGGATAGTTGATCGAACGGGGAGTGCAAGCCAAGTAGATTCTGACTATAAAGCCAACCCTGTGGTGATGAGCTTTGAGTCAATTGTTCGACAGCCCAGTCGTTCTGTTGTTGAGAACGTAGGAGCAGTAGGTGGTAAACCTTCTGATGCAATAACACAATCGACTAGCAATGACCAACAAGAAAACAAACAACCGAACAACCTGTTCCGCCAGACGAAGGACTTAAAGATTAACATCATTGACCATGAAGAATTACGGAAGAATGAGGATCTGAAGTTTCCACAGGCGCAACCCACACTCGTGGAATCTCAGGAAATCAACTCACTCGAAACACCCGCTGTTTTGAAGCCAGATGCAACGAAGTTTGTGGTTGAGACCTTCAAGCAGGGAAGCCGGTATGAGGGCGAGAAGGTTAACGATATGAGGCATGGCAAGGGAAAGTTCTATTATCAGGATGGAGGTCTTTACGATGGAGATTGGAAACAGAACAGGATGGATGGCCATGGCAAGCTGTATTATCAATCAGGAAAGCTGGCGTACGACGGCTAATGGAAAAATGACCAGTTTTGCGGGCATGGGATCCTCTATAACTAATACCCGCAAAGGTTCGATGAAAACCTAGACTTCGAGAATTTCGAGGAGATTGAAGAATACTGGACAAAATTCGAAGGTATCCAACCAAATAATGTAGGAAACTTCAAAGATGATCTGAAGGAAGGTAAGGGAACCCTTCACTTCATTAATGGAGAGTATTTCGACGGCGTCTTTAATAAAGACGCGATTTCAGGACCTGGTGAGTTTCACCGACATGATGGATCAATCTTCAAAGGAACTTGGGACAACAACAGACTTGTGCAGCAAAGCAGCTGACTTACTGAATTGATAATTGTCTGTTTCACTAAATAGTACAAAGCAGCGAGTCAGGTAGCCAGTAGTCCATAAAGATACTCTTTTCCAAACATCTCAAGCCATCCTTTAACGGTCCAAGTTAACACCAGCGACACGTCGTCTATAGTTCCAAACGACCCAACAGCAGCCTTGGTGGTAGGAATCATGTTCCCCTGCATAATCTAGTTGTAGTGGCGTTGCATTTCGGTGGTGCATGCCATTATCTGATTCAGTTTAAACTTGCTCTCGATCAAGAGTCTCTTCAGAAGTCTGTAACCCTCGCTGTACATCTCCACAACTGGCAGTCTTCGTTCAATCTTGACCAGCTGTTCGATGATTTCTCTCAGGGTATGCTTGTTGTTCTCGGCCATATGAACGAGTATCTCCTGCAGCACAAGTTTATACGCTCGTTCGAAATCTGCAGGTTCAGCAATCTTGGGTAGCAAGTTCATGCAGCATGCCACCACTTCCTGCACCTCCGATTTGTTGTCATTTTTGACATAGTACCAATACAGCTGGTTATAAACTCTGCACAGTTTAGGCACAATCGCAGAACTAAGCCTGCTCTCGTAGAAATCAGAGGCGTATTTGCAATACCTTTCGAACTAGTCATTGAGCTGGTTGTTGCTGGACATCAGATCTGCTGCCTCCATGTAGCTGTCGGCGAGAAGTTGGATCTCAAAGGATTCCTCCTTCAACGAATTGACTGCCTCCTGGAGGATGCTACAGGCCTAACGATATGTCTGAAGACACTGCTCCTGGTTGTTGGATTTCAGGAAGATTCGTCCCAGAGAGAGATAAGCCGAGGCTGTTTTGGCGTGGTTGTGGCCAAAAACTCTGCTGGAATTGACAACTTCCGATTTCGCCATTGTGATAGCATCACCGTATTCTTCCGGCCTCTGTGAATTTTGAACCAGAAGCCTAAACAGTCGGCTATGAAGTGGGTGGTAATCACCGAATGTCGTTGTGAGAGCCTCCAATATACACTTAAAGCACGAAAGCACTCGACTTGTGTTTCCAGCTTTAGAAGCCCACGCAAGTTCGTAGAAGACAGTGTGGATGCCCATCAAATCAAAAGGTCGAGGAATAGTAATGAAGCTAGCCGGTGTTTCTTCTTGATCTGGCTCTGGGAACCTCGCTATTAGATACCTTTTTCTTTTTTAGATTATTGGAGAACTTGGAATCTTTCGAATCTGTTGCAAAATTGAAGCAACACTTCGGATGTGGTTGCGATCATTTAGAGCTTTCTGTAGATCAAGTTCCAGCTTACTGGGGTAGGAATCGACTACCACAGCTTCCATTGCAGCGAGCTATCCTTCCAGCAGAATCCCTTAGGCTTCTTTCTTCTCCAAGCGGTATTAAATGTGTTTCCATGTCGCTTCCGAAATTGATAGTCCACAAGATTCTGCTAACGAGACCATTAGATAGTGCTTATTGATGTTCTTGCTGTTGAGCTCAAGTCCGAAGTTATGCAGGCATTGATGACTGGCAATTTGCCAGAATAGTTAGGAGTCGGTTGAGGAACCCAACACAGCATTCAGTAAATCAATCACCATTTCAAGACATTGTTGTTGGGTTGTTCCTTCTTCGAGAGTTATTTATTGGATGTTGCTGCAAATGATGGTCTCGAAGGCTGCAGTGGCTAATTAAGAATTGCACATCTTCTAGCTTTCAGCAAGCCGGCATCGGGCCAGGAGAAGCGGAATATGCTCTAATCGGAGGCCCTCGTAATTGAGAAGTTCTCGGAATTCTCGCTGATTACTTACATACAGCTCGTTCGAAAGCTCAAGGCAACGGCACTCCAGGCCATCAACAATGTATTCCGCAATGCTCTGTATCCGCGAGCTTGCAGTTTCGATGGTCTTGATGTCCTTATGAATTCTGACTTATGGCTGCCCTTTGAACATCTTTTCTGAGAATTCTGACCTAAGCAGTAGCTCAGGCCGCAAAGTTCGACGACCTTGAATCGGTTTTGGCAGCTCCCCAGGCAGGTAGAAGCTAATGTCCTCTAAGTAGTACACGATGAATTCAGTACCTGCAACCACATCAGGGTCCTCAGTGAAAACATAGGCGGAGTAGTCGACTTTACTGACGTCCATAGACTCGTAGATGCTGCCATCGACATGGGTCTTTCCACTCAGCGAGTTCAGGCATTACTTCAGCTTTTCGTCGTCGAGTCTGATCGTATGTGCCTATTGGAGTAACTGCGACTTGCAGAACACTGTTATTCCTCGATAGCGTATGACGCATGAAAGTGGAACACCTATCGAATGCTCCCGACGAGGCTGACAGTGCTGGAAGATGTACTTGGAGTTCTCGAACTCCTCGAATGTTGATTGGCTCTGAGAACTGTCGTAGATGGGCTGCATGCCTGGCTTATCTATGAGTGTGGAAAAGTGAAGCACAAACTTAATGGAGTCCACAATGTATTTCCTGGATAGGTTATACTACTTCTTTGGCTGGTATTTCCGTTCTGATTTCGGAAGTGACAGCTCATTGATGATATCCTTACAAAGTCGGGTGCACTCCTTATTAAAATCTTGCAGCAAAATGTGCTCCAGCTACGAATTTCCACATGCTCTGTAGTATCGATAGTTCCAGTTCAAGCGAGCTTCTTCGAGCTTGTCAGGCAGCACTGTCTTTCGTTTTTGCAGGTGCTCCAACCTCATCCTTTCCAATTCTTGGTTCAGTAGCTCCTACATTCGTTGCTTACGAGTTTACGGCGACTCTTCTATCATCATAGAAGCTCCGGGGTGTTCCGGGCTCTGGCCAATGCTGCTTCCTTGCAAGTTCCTCATGGGCGACAGTTCGCTGGTACCCTCTCCCGGCTGTTGTTTCCTCCTAAAGTCAGGACTGTTAGCTCGGTCAGTATTATCGCCGACAAGGTTACCCGACTGCAGTAGTGGGTTTTCAAAGGTATTCTGCTCTTTTTGCTGGTTGGTGGGTGTTAGCTTTTGCACCTGCACAATCGATTTCGGCGGATTGATAGCTTCTTTGATTGCAGCATTAATCAACTCTTCCCATTTGCTGGCCATCGCATCCGAAGGAAATTTGAAGCTCCAGCTCTTTTCGCTGTCGTTCTCCTTATACTTTATTGACAGACTCTTTTCGGTATGCCGGCACAGAGTTATCTGCTGCAGACCTACCTTCTTCTTCATCATCGGTGGAGGCTTGTCTGCTAATGGGAGCTTCAGTTTGTCATCCAGCTTATTCATGTACCCTAGCGACTATGGCGCGAACATCAAAATGATGCGAGCATTATGCATGATGCCTGTATTGCTTTCCTTGTCGGCCTTACTGTAGCAGATCCTACTGACTGGCCCCTTTGCCGTGACTTCCTCAATCTTGACATCACTTTCAATTTGCTTGCGAATTTCCTTGTCTAACTGTTCTGCTATTGCTTAGGTCATCGTTAGCAGCGATGAGATATTAACTTCTCAGTCTGCAAAACTGTCCAGTACTGCAAGACTATATTTATTATGAAGCAGTGCCATTTCTCACCTACGCCAACTGTCCTTCGGCATTGGATTCCGCTCGAATTTTCTAAGGATGTCGCCGACTATCCTTCTACGAGGCTCAGCAACGAGTTGATCAAATCTAATCGCCAATCTTCTGTCAATAGCCAAGTGAAGATATTCCACAACGAAGAGCTGTTTCGAAAGTTCGAAGAGGCCAAAGCCGCTACACCAGAGTTCAAACTGGTGTTTAAGAATAAAAGCTGCAAGCTGTTTGAACCTCGCAAGAAGATCCACTCGGCGCACCTCATAAGAAAGATCGTGAAGACTCACTTGCAGAGCGAAGATCTCGAAAGCAAGGAGTCAGCCATGTACGATAAGCTTTACGACTCTGCATTGGACAAACACTACATCTATCGATACTTAGGGACAGCCAAACCTTTGAGCAGTTTCAGTGTTTCAAAGAGAAGGTCAACCGTAGGCAGCTGCGACATCAAAAAAGCAGAAGCCGATACTCCAAGAACCAAGCAAACCAAACGAATTAGCCTGGCTTCAGCAATGAACTCGAGACGAGACAGCAGAACAGTTGCTACAAGAGAGAACGATCGCAGACTGACCTGGCTGTTAGGTGACGGCCTACCTAACCCTCCATCCTCGACCAACAAAGCAGATGGCTTGATGATTAGCGGAAGCCGGGCTGCAAAGGGCGAGATAGTGGAGCACTGGAAGAGAAGGCAAGCCGAGATTATTGATCTAATGAAAAGGATAAAGATTCTCTGATATTCCTGTTACGATCGGAGAACAACTAGCCCTATCAAGGTTTGATAATGTGGTAGACCAACTTGAACTTGAGATTATCGTTGAGACGAATTTGGCTATCCACCACTTCCATGATCCTATAGTTTCCGTCGATCACCTTTACTGCCATGTTGTCGAAGTCGTAGTACTTGTTGTTGTTCACTCTGCTACGCATGTACAGGCTTGCGTACAGGGTGCCAGAGTCGTCAGTCAGCTCACACTCGAAGAAAGTCTTTTCTCCGTTCTTCGTCTCACGCTTGATTTCATTGCCTTCGGATACGTATGCCTGGAAGGAGATGATGTCACCTGCCCGACATCCCCTGACGTCACTAACTTAATTACAGAAATCTGGTACGTCGAGCAATGAAGCGTTCCTTTCGATACGATTTTTCGTCTTTCCAACTCTCCTTCTTATACGATGTGCTAGCCAGATCTTCGTCCTACTCCTTCTTGTACAACTTCGAGTCCTCGTTGCGGGAACGATTATATCGAGGTTTATCGCCCTTGTTGTCTACAGCAAAGCTTGCCTGGTTCTCTGGGGGTTTAGTTATCGTCGTCTGTTTTTTGGCTGCTTTGGCGGCTTCCTCTTTGTCTTGGTAGACATCGTTTCCTCCTTCTGTCTTACATTTCACCCATTCCTGCTTGCTCAGATCAAATGTTGCATCCTTAAATGGTAGAACGCCTGGCTCCTTGGTCAGCGATCCCTTATCCCTGCATTGACTCTGAATTTACTTTATGAGTTGGATGCAAATGTGCTCGTTTATGATAACAGCCTCAGCGAACTTGGCTGTGTATACCTGGTTCTCCTCTACGTACTTCTTGTAGAGAGCCCCAAAGGATGCATCTGAGACTCCTGTCTCATCGCATATGCGCACATGTAACACATCTTCCTTGTCCTCCAGCTTCTTATAGAGTTCGAAGAACAGCTCGAGGTTGGTATCACCAGGTTGGATATCCTTAATTTGCTCTGAGTTAGGATTGGTGTACTCTTGGTCAGCATCGTGAGACTTTTGTATCTATTTATTATGATGCCAACAGGAGTTCAAAAGGGTTAATTGAGGATGAGTTAAAATCAGCATGCCGGCTCACCATCGCTGAGTAGATCAATATGGTTTTGTGGTGGATGTGTGCTCGATTCCTTCTCTGATTCCTTCGGTCGATTTGTAATGCGAATCTTTATGAGGTTGTTTTCGATTTCCTTGGGACTCTCAGAGAGACAGCACCAGTCGTATTCCCAGTCCTCCACAAAACCTTCCTCGAAGAATATCGATCGTAGTTAGTTCTTGAGGAATTGGTAATCGGGCTTTTCTTCAAATCGAAGGGTTTTGACGTAGTTTAGAAAGTTGGAGAATTCGATGGGTAGCCCCTTCGTCAGAGCTTCGGAAGGAATCATCATCTTCTTCTCCATGATCTTATACTGTTTTTCCTTCTTGCTGTTACCCTGCGTAACCCAATTCTTACCTTGATGCCCTGCCAAGGAAGGGATCCCTTCACAAAGTAGATCAGCATGTAGGCAAGTGCTTCGAGATCGTCCCTCCTAGACTGCTCAATACCCAAGTGGCTGTTCAAGCTTGTATATCTGATGGTTCCTGTAATATTCTTATCCTCCTTGTATGGAATATGGATGAGAGTTCTCGGATCCCTGTATTTCTTACTGAGTCCAAAGTCAATCATGTAGACTACGTGAGAGTTATCGTGCAGACCCATAAGAAAGTTCTCAGGCTTGATGTCACGGAACAGATAGTGCTTATTATGGAGTTCCTCGAGTCTGTCGATCTACATGACCCAACCTTTACTATCTGCATGCCTATTATCAAGGTTGTTTTGAGACTAAACTTGCCACCACAGACCAAGAACATATCGTTGAGAGTCGGTCCGAGTAACTCAGCGACCATATAGTTCTTTCCGTTTTCGTTGCCGTACTCAAACATCTGGGGGAAGCCCTGACAGTCTAAGTTAGGAACGGCTTACTGTTGCGAGGGTTTAGATACTTCAGGAGCTTGGCTTCGTTGATTAGCTGAGGAGTACGAGTCTTTTCATCTTCCTGAGTGGCCCACGTATTACCATTTTGACACTTCGAAAGTTCTGCTTGTCATTTTTGACGAACATGCAGACAAACACCTCTCCGAAGGATCCCTGACCGATCTTGTCGACGATGGTATACTTTTCGTTGGCAATTTTAGTAAACCGTTTGTTCTCCTCCTCCTTTTCCAGTGACTTCTCATTCGAATTCATGATTAAGACTCAATATTATTGACGGACCGATACACTAAACTCCTTCAGGGGTGTTTAGTAACCATCAATAAACTAATCTACGCGAATTTGGTTGCTGTGCTGGATGTCTTCGCTCTTTAGTGCACAGTCGAATTCCCGCTCCAAAATATTTTAACGAGTGGTAGCTGCATAAAAATGAAGTGACGTTCAATACCAACCCATATCTCACAACCCAGCATCGTGAAGAGTCGATCGGAGCAGAAAGCTTCCATTCTTACCTTCTGAACTTCAAATTTAGCTTGTGGCAAGGTTCAATATTGTCCGACCATTTAAACTTGGCAAGTCCTGTATTACCCAAACTTCTAATGCGGTTCTTCTCCAAGACCACAGAATATCCATCGGAGGCTGGGTTGAGCAAAATATGTTATCAGCATCATCCAATACAATGGTCAACTTAGTTTGTTGTTGTTCATCAATAGGGAAGTGCTTGGTTGGTGAGTTGATAAGTGATTCCCCAGAAAGTCAAGCCGTCGACGATCATTGGAACAGCATAGTAAACAGGCTGTTGGATGGCAGACCTTCCTTCAGAGGTTTCCTCAAGTTCCTTCCGAAATTATAGGTGAAGGTCATTGAGATCCCTTTTGTCCTTCTCCGAGGCCTCTTGTTGTCTCCTGTTAGTCACTTTCCCGTGTTCTTTGAACATCCTGACGATGAACTTCGCTGTAGAGAGTTTGACGCCAAGTTATCGAGCGACTTCTCTGAGTCGCTCTCCTTCGAGTACTCGAAAGATAAGCTCTTTACGAGTCTGAATCACAAGCGATCGTTACCTGGAAACTGATGGTATGGTAGTGCCTCTTTGTGATTTCCACTTTCTGACTATCTGCTGATTCACTTTTGACAACTCTTTGAAGATCCATATTGAATTAATATAAATCGTGCCCCAACGCTCAGATTTCAAGATGCAAATGCCAGCCGATCCAAACAGCCCAATCTTTTAATTTGTTGTTTGGTCAAATCTCATAAACACCTATTTTCCAAGAGATTCTTTCGATAACGATGATAAGTCGTAGACATGATCACTCTCAATTGGATGCTTCTGCCTTCTTTATCCATTCTGAGACCTCTTGCACCTTCTTTTGCCGTTCGATATCATCTGCGATTTTACCGAAGAGGCTTTCGACGATTTATTCAACACTCTTGCATGCATTGCTCTTTGTGGCCTTCACTGCGTTCTCGTAGTATTGCTGGTAGTTGCTCAGGAAGTACGTTGCCACTACATTGTCCAGAGGATCGTCTGGCTCTGGGGTTAGAATCAGTCCATATATCGAATCAATGATGGTCTTGAAGGTAATAGCAGGCGAATAGTTCCTGTCGAAGACTGAGTGACAGATCCTCCCCTGGCTGTTCATGTTGCAGTGGTAAATAGGAGTCACAAAACGCACCTCAGGAGGCTTGAAGGGATACTCAGCAGGGAATTTAGCGTAGAGCTGGAACAATCCACCTTCATATGGAGTTTTGTGAGGACCAAGGAGTAGTATTTTCCAGAGAGTAATATCTTCACAGGGGTAAATCGAGACGAAAGGATGTGGATTTGCTTGATAGTTGGTGAGCTCTTTCACAATTCGTTTCATAGAACCGGTGGGGGCGATATGGTTGAGTTTGTTAGGATCCTTTTGTAGTTGTTCAGCGAGATTCCGTGCATCCATGGCAGGCTTCTCAATTTCTGGAAGCTTGAAGGCATGGACATTGTTAGGGAGATCGAAGGGTCGGAGCTTCATCTTTTCGACAAGCACTTCAACAGTCTCATATGCGGGCTTGGCCTAGATTTTCCTGGACCTCGAACTTAGAACTGTCTCCTGCTCGAAGAGCTTGAGACTTTCCTGAAGATCTCTTGCTAAATAGCACTTTCCTCCTGCTGCGAAAGTGATACACTTCAACCCTTCGCAGTTTGACCCGACAACAAATGAGTCGACGAGAATATGACTGTCAACGAGGAGCTGAGCAGTATCCACAATCGAACTCTTAGAACCAGTATCCTCACCATCAGTCAATGCCAAGATTCGTGTGATACAGTTGGGATACCTCTTCTTGAAGGCGAGCAGCTTTTGGGTTGCCACGACCATCGCATCGTACAGCAGTGTAGAACCGCGGGGATGGGCATTCGCGACGAGCAAATTAAAATCGTGGAACGACTCAGTGAAATCGACCTTAGAATCAATTTTGTCATCGAAGAGGATGAGCGAAATGACGTGTTCGAAGTTGTATGCCATTGTGCGATAGGCGAAGGCTTCGAAGAATGATTTGACTGCTCCAATTCGCTTGAGATCGGGTTCGTTAAAGAATTTGCCTCCCATGGACCCAGAGATGTCAAGAAGCACCACAATAGCTTCAGCAGGGTCCCGAGTAACAATTGCCTTAATATCGACTGGGTCGACAACCTTCTCGACGGACTCAGAACCAGCAACACCTCCCAGCACATCGAAATTGACAGCCGTTTCGGACCCAGTAATGACATCGTAGACACTGTGAGGAGTATGGATATCCTTGTTCTTTCCCACATAGATCTTTTCCTCATTGTTCTTGTCCTTCAGCAGGTAGATGTAGTCCACCTTTGTCTTCAACTCCAATGGATTGAATACCTTGAGATCGACATTCAGCTGACTCATGCAATTCTCGAAGTCCTTGAATTTGCATGTAATGTTGAGCCCAGCAACTGTGGATGTGAGATAGTCGATCACTTGGACCTTTGGAAGCCATTGACGAAGCTCTAGGCTAGCCACTTCCACCATCTTGTTGTTGTAGGTGAACAATTCATAGACTGTCCTTAGATCCTTGTCTTCCATGATGTTTCCTTCGCTAAGATTGGCTACACCTCGGAACTTAGCGTTGTTCTTGATAAGGTTGAGTACTGCAGAGCGTTCAGAAACAACCTTGGTGTTGTTGTCAAGTTTGATGTAGACTGGGTCAGTTATCTGCGAAAGTGTCACCTCGCAGGTCGAGGCGAAAGAAACAAAGTGTTCACGTTGCTCGTACTCGTCCATGTCCTTCAGTTTATTGGCAAAGTCAAGGTAGAAACCAAGAACACCTCGGGTAAGCGAAAACACAGTATCTGTTGGGTAGTCAGCGGGAACATCTCCAGCTTTGCTGAGGAAAGCTACGAACAGAGTGAACAATCCCTCCTCAAGTGCGATCTTATGAGTCTCGGTGATATTGACTGCATTGAACAATGAATTCAAAGCACAAGCAAGAGCATTGTTTTGGGTCAGCTCTCTCAGGAGCGCAACAAACTTGACCTTGATCTTGGCAGGAAGCCGATGACAAAGAACAAGCATGTTGGACCTGAATGTCCTCAGTGCAGCAACCGACTGTGGGAAAATGTGCTGAATTTGCTGGCTGTAGAAGTTATCAGAGTAGGTGAGGGCTGTCAGGCGATGGCGAGGTTTGAAGTTCACTTCCAGCATAGAATTCTCCACAATTCCGTATTGATGGAGTTCTTGAGTTGAGTCCAGAAGAGTCTTAGCACCGAATTTGATGAGTTGATTCAGGGGATGGATGCGGAACTTCCCATATATGAATGATTGGAGATCACCAACTGTGGTCTTTTCAAGATCGACCTTGAATCCCATTGGTTCGCGAACCTTGACAAAGATGAGATGCTTCTCATCGAATACCTTGACGGGATCAACAGGAGTTTAAGCACTGGAGCTAGCCACAGTGAACACTACTGTGAATACCTCCCTATCGTCGAGCTCGGGAACATACAAAGACATGTAATCGAGCGACCAGATTAGTGGCTGTCCGTTCCGGTGGTAAATGACGGCCTTCAGATTGTTCTTTCCTTCAAACGAGAATTTTTGGCAGATGGCGTTGCTGAGCTACCAGAAGGTGAGCTTCTTTGCGGTTACGATGCCGTACGCAGTTGCCGGGTTTGGCAGCTGTGGGCATGTAAACTTCAGTTGGAAATGATGCTCGTCGTGCTTCTCGGGCTCGAAAGGTTGAACAACTTTGGTTGCCTTGAGCTGACAGTCGGCTATCCTAGTCGCCACAGGTGCTACCGCTACTGGCGCAACCGGGACACTAGCTGCAACTATTGGCACCACAGGAACGACTGGAGGGACTGCCGCAACCACAGAAGAGATAGAAGAGACAGGTGGCTACTGTTTAGCTTCACCCTTGATCGTCACAACGATGTTCTTCTCAGCTTCGGGTACGACATCGTCGATCTCGTCGTCGGAACATAGCTCAAAGAGTTGTTTATCTCTGAGCTCAATTTCTTGAGAATCCTCAAGAGCCTTCTTCTGCACGAGTTTGCCCTTGAACTCTTGCTTGAGTTCCTTGATGAGCTTCTTGGTATTGTCGATCGCGAATTTGAACTTGCTTGGCTGTTTACCTAAGCTTTGCAGCTCGAGGTAATAGATGGTCTTCGACATTGGATATTATAGTGAGGGTGTTTCGGATCGCCATTAAAAGAAGATACTTATGATTTCTGACAAGGATAATAAATTGGTCCGAAACGATCAGCTGATAAAACTAATCGACCCCTTGGGGAGTGAGGCTGTTTGTTGATGCAGGGGTTGGGGTTGGGGTTG
>ERZ724508.171-NODE-171-length-46284-cov-5.278224_pt1 | contig 46284 bp, 54 predicted proteins | sample MGYA00376041_ERZ724508 | MGnify/ENA primary metagenome ERZ724508 (study PRJEB28724, sample SAMN07190887) | wastewater metagenome | isolation source: effluent of sewage treatment plant in Hong Hong | place: USA: Christiansburg, Virginia | collected 2016-03-01 ...
AAAAGTTTTTAAACGAATTATAGGATCTCAGCCAAACCAACACTTTTTATGTGGTGGAGTGCTACTACCCAGCGACCACAGAAGAGAATCTCCGAACAAGCAATCAAGGTCATTCAGTGGCCTGACGGTGCACGCGCTTGCGATTGCGCTTCTACTCTGGAAGGGACTGGTTGCCTTTCTCGTAGAAGCTCTTCAGAAGCTCGTTAGATTAGTGTTGCAGATGCCCACCCTCAGCAGGATAACTGTTCAGTTTCATTACGGATCCGCAACCACCGAACCTATCGTTGTACTGACCAAAGTAGACGTGTCGGATGCCCGCTAGCTCCAATGCCTTTGCACACATAATGCATGGTTCCACTGTCACAAATAGGGTGAGCTAGTGACAGAGAGACAGATGGCCCTACCTTTCAAGCTGCTTCAAGCAGATCATTTAAGCGTGGCTGCTGGCATTCTTGGTGTGGTTGGTTTGATTGTGTGCACGTTTGACTATGTCGTACCCGCCCGACTCCGGTAGCTTTTTAACGAAAACGCAGCCAACCGGTACCTCGTGTTCTTCGATGGCTCGCTTGGCTTATTTTATGGCTTCGGCCATGAAGAGTTACACGGTTTGGTGATCTAGCATTCTGACAACTGATAATACAATCAGCCAAGAATTATCGAACTCTTGCGGTAGTCGTCACGACGGGGCTTATTGTTAAGTGGCTCTTTGTCAAGACCGTTACCGGCGATCTCTGCTTGCTTCTGCCGACTTATCGTTGGTTGCTTGGTGTATTGTAAGCCAATCTACTGGCTAGTCCGGTGCATTGTATTGCGCTTTTAAAGGTGGCCTCCTCCGGTGGAAGGTCGTTAGACTCGGTGGTAGTTGTTATCGGGAATGCTTGACATTAAATCGTTGAAAACCCTCATTTGCGTTGAGGTCTTTCTGCTGACTTGAGCAGTTTGAGCACCTGATGGCTCATCTGAAGATTGCTCACGGTAATGCCTTTTTTCGTGGCTTGATCTCGACTGCGCATGGCTCTCCACGACATGCTTACGTCCTGCGACTCCCTTGTTTTAGCTTTTTTGCATGAGATAGTAAGCTCCAGTGAGTCCATTCTACCGTTCGCGATTCACAATCTTTATGGAGCAAGGCCTAACATTCTATTTTTAGCCCGGCCTTACGACAGTACTGCGCCCAACTGGTAGTACTCCTTTCACTGCTTGGTAGCTCTCGACAATCTTCTTGGCAAGTTCCTGCCTAGCAGGTTCGATCAGCCCCAATGAATAGCCAAGTCCCCCAGGTCCCTCCCAGCTGGCCTTGGTAGGCACACGCCTCTTCATCTGACCGAGCACTTCCACTGGTGCGTTATCACGATGCTTGAGGTAGCTGTATTAACGTTAGATGTTATCTCTGCTCATTTAATATTATAGATTAGCCCCATAAACATAGTGTCATTAGCTCTTCTTGTTTGGTTGCACTTTCGAAAGGTAGTCGTCGAGGGTACGCTACAGTCCCGTCAAAAGAGGATCCTTACCATTGAGGAATTCCATCAAGCTAAAGCAGTATACCGCGTAAGTTCGAAGCATTGGCTCGTTGTGGTATTCACACTCGTAGATCTTCAGGCAGGATTCGAGGATAGAGGCGAGTTGGCTGCTGAGGTATGGATCGGTCAATGGATTTTATTCAATACCTCTTCGGGAATGGAAAATGGCCTTAACCACGCTATCGAAGATAGGTAAGGTAGATGCCAATTCCTCCGCGACAAGTTTGACCTGCCACTTGACGACAAGCAAAGTTATCAATTTTCGTGGGTAGATGAATACGTCTTGGAGGAGTGATTTATTTCCGAGAATAATACCCTTTGTTCTGAAGATATAATCGGAACCTTCGTTGAGGATCTTGTTCATCTCATGCAGTCGATAGGAGGCGAACTTCACCAAGATGTCCCAGTACTGCATAGACCAATATCTTACCCTTCGCTGTCCAAAGCCATTTCTCTCGATGGTCTCATGCATGAGTCCCTTCTGTTTCAACAGCAGTCGGTTGATATGCTTTATGGCACGGTTCTGGTACTGAGTTAAACTGGGGATTACGTGGATGTACGAAGGATCCTCGAGTCGCAGAATCCAGAAGGACATGATAAGGTCATTGTTGTAGCGAGCAGCAGTGTTGTCAGTAATATCGACCCAAACATCCACTTCGTTGAACACGTTGGCTGCGTAGACTATCACCACGTGACAAAGCAGCAGCTTGAGCAGTAAAGACAGATTCAAATTATCGAGATTCGTCGAGGCGAGACTTAACGCAGCAAGCACACAGAACACAAAAGTAACGAGGAGTCCCCTCAGGAAGGCAAAGCTTTTAATTTCTATAAAGGTCTTGCGAATTGATAGCCAAGCGACGCCAAGGATGCCATATGCCTGACTTACTTGAATGCTTACCTCAGAGTACAGTCGAATTTCGTTGGTAGTGAGTTCCGACCACTTGAAATACACGAGGAAGCATGCCGCTGGTAGACAGTAGCTGAGTTCGGCCAGAGTGTATGTTTTGGAGTCACTGGCGAAGTCAGTCACGAAGGTGAGCATGAAGAGAAACAGCGTGGGATAGAAAACGGCACCGTTCTTCTGTATGTTTGGGCTAACTACGTTCCAATCAATAACTTACGGATCTTGACATACTGTTGGAATATGAGTAGAAGTGTGAGTTCAAAAGATAGCTTGAGACCCAGGAAGTAGCCGAGTGGTACCAGCACAAGTAGGAAGCAGTAGACCACGGCAGAACGGAAGCACTCTGCCAACTGTCCTCGGAAGCTGGAAATTTGGGGAAGCAATTCGCTGACTTGGAATACTTGTAGCTAGTTGAGATTGCTTGTAGGTTGAGAAGTCCGTCGGTAGTTGCTTAGCATCGGTGGGGGTTGCTTTTGAACCGGTACAGTAAAACTTGGCGCGGGAATTAGCGTGGAATACCTCATTGGGGTTTGTTGTAATCCCGCTGAGTAAGTCTGACGCTCCTCCTGCACATTCCGAGAAGGTTGTAGATTTCTCCCACCCACTCCCATCGTGTTGCGAGTCGCCTCTTGTGCTAGCGCCCTGAGACTGATCATTTGAAATTATAATGAGAGATTAGCGCAAGGGCTGAAGGAAGACGGAATATAATATAATACGGCCACCCAATGAGCAAAAGATTACATCCGTACCGCCAAGCTGCTCCTGCCTGGCTCACCAAAATCCTCGACAACATGCCAGTGCTATATCTGGTTGGCGTTACCGGCTACACAAGCTTCATCTTGCAGGATCTCCACAACCGTAAGTACAAAATCACCATCGGCAATTAGCTCAAATGTTCATGCGCACCCAAGCTGGGTGATCACTGTGCACACACCCTTTACGTCCTTCGGGAGATCTTCTCCATCGACGAAGCTGATCCGCTGATATGGCAAACCAGCTACCTAAACACCGAGCTACGCTTTATGATGGCCAGCCGCCGTATCAAACTCAACAAAATCAGCGAGTTCCTGAAGTACGTGAGTCCTACGTACCTGCGCCGCAACAACATCATCATGGAAGAAGATGAAGAGGACGATGAGAATGTTTGTGCAATCTGTTAGCAGCAGATAGTCCGACACGACCCCATAACCACCTGCAGCAGGATGTGCAAGAACAGTTTCCACTTGAGCTGTTTCAAACAGTGGGCTGAGCATCAAGCTCAGGCCAATTCGAAGATCACCTGCCCACTTTGCCGGGACGAACATAACAATGAAAACAACCGACTGATCATGGAGCTACGCAAACAGTAGTCCGAGCAAAAGCATCAGCAAGTGACGAAGAAGGTCGGCATAGCCTACAACTATTATTGCGAGGGATGCTAGCTTGCCGAAATCTAGCACGGCTAAGACGTGTACAAATGTGCGGTGTGCGAAGACATCATTCTGTGCACTGCCTGCTTCAACTATAACCGACACATCCGGCACAGCTTCATTGTAAAGCGTAGCGGCAGTAAGAAGTGGACCTACGCTGAGGACCGACTGCAGAAACGCAAGTTTGACTAGCAGCAGAAACTCATTCGGGTTAAGCTCAGCGAGTCCAAATTCTACAATTTCCTGGCCTGCACCCTACCTTGCTACTTCAGCAAGAACACTCGCTGGAACATTCTCGAATGCAAGCGTTTAGAGATTCGAATTGAGGATCTGTAGTGCATTATGTGCGATGATAAGCAACGTGCATTCCTACGACGACTCTATTGTGGGCATTTCATCCACCACAAGTGCTTGAAGAGGCGTATTGAAAGAGGTAAGCTATACTGCAAAATTGATGGCTAGAAGTACCTGCTCGGCTACGAAAGCCTCATAAAACATTAGAAGCTAAACAAGATTATCGAGAAGGCGCCACTGAAATGCCTCCCTCTCGAAAAGGAGGATCTCAAGGATGAGGTGGAAGAATAGACCGTGATAGAGGATGAGCAGGACAAGAAGAAGCTCAAAACCGAAAAGAGCTCTTCCCTTGACGAAAAGGACAGTTGTCGGATGCGAAATCGCAAGATGTCGGCTTCACACAAGAAAAAGTTGTCGAACGCTGAGTTGCTCAATCGTTCGTTCAACCCTGAGTGACCAGTCTTCTGTTTTAATGCTCATAGTCAATATAGATTGGAAGAAAGTCAGGGGTGCTGGGTGAGGAATTGGTGGCCCAGAGCGATAGTCAAGTTTACTCGCTCTTTGGGGTTATGCACTAAAAATAGTGAAATAAAGCGACTTGCACGTTCAGAGAATGTATTGGGAAAGACTATCCTTTCGAGCTGAATAGACTGGGTATTCTTGATATTCTTAAAAGGAACCTCTCCACTGAGAAGTTCATAAGTGAGGATACCGATTGCCCAAATATCCACCTAAACGTTGTGCATCTTCTTCGCAAGTACCTCTGGGGACAGATAGTCATACGTACCGCAGAAGGTGTTGCGCATTTAGTTGACACAGTCACCCACACAGCCAAAATCCGTGATTTTGATATGCCCCTCCCGGTTGATGAGAATGTTCTCTGGTTTGAGATCCCTATGAGCATAGCCGTTGCGATGCAAGAACATCACAGCCTCGATGACCTGCCGGACTATGGCTGCCACTGTCTTCTCATTTGACTTCAATCTCTTGAGGAGCTCCTCTCCGTGGAAGTACTCCATCAGGATAAAGTAGTGGAATTCATCTTCAAACTTTGCGTAACTCTTGATGATGTTGGGATGGTCCAACTTGTTCTGAATCTCAAACTATTGGTGTAGCTGCGCTTCCATGCGGTATTCGCCAATGACCGATTTGAGCATCGTCTTTACCGCATAGATGGTTCTTGTTTATTTGTGCATGCACAGATACACATCGCTGAACTTGCCCGTGCCTAGCTTCTTTCCCAGCACGAAGTGGTCGATACGCACTTTCTTTTATTGACGAACACTGGGTTTTACAGGGCTATCCTTTGTCATCTTCGGAGGGTGCTTAGTAGGCGAGTTCACAATAATGCGCGAGGTGCTCTCAATAAGCTTGCTGTTCGACTTCGCTGTGAGGGTCTGAGAAGAGCGTATCGGTGTCTGTTTGCGAAGTCGCGCACTATCGCTCTCGTAGTTGTGCAATTCGACGGCTCGCTTCAGCAACCTTTACAGCCCTTCCGTGAGGGTATTGATTTTGTGTGGAGACGAATGCCGTTTGGACTGCAGTAATCTGAGATGCTGAATTGGCGGATCCTTCGTTAATATCATATTTAAATAAGCAGGATGCCCGACCCAGCAGCTATCCTTTGGCCGATTGTTGTAATGGTTGTGTTGCTGCCCGCCAGCATGCCCTCAACACTAACAAAACAGAATTTCAACAACCAAGATGGACAATGTGCTTTGCTAGTGTTCGATGGTATTTGGCAGAGCAGTGGTGCAGTGGTCAGTCCCGAAAGATGGTTACGAATCATAGATCATACGTCAATGATTTCATCACGCCTGCACCTCCGCTCTGTCTTTTTCGCTGGTGAATTATATTATCAACATCAACTCAAATCTCCGCTCTTATACAAATCCATCAGGTAGGCTCGTTTGGCCTCACGGTTGCGCAGATTGAAGTTGCTCACTGCAGCATCGAAGTCCTTTCGGTTCGGGTAGGCTTCGTGATACTTTATCCGTGACACGTCTTGGAACATATTGAAGGTCTCTACCAACTACTGATGATGTCGCACTTCTTATGCGGGCTGCTTGTAGTAGTGCCAGTTTACGGGTGATATTCGGTCGTCGCAGAGTAACAGACAGCCGTATGATGAGAGCATCAGCATAAAGGTTTGAATAGTCGTGCGGAACCACAGCCGACGACAGTGGAACCTTCCATAGAACGACTAACTAACAATCTTGCCAGCCACGGGACTGAAGAGTAGGCAGAACCCGAGGTACCTCTCGCAGATGTTCTCCCAGCGGGCAGCACCGGACTCAACGGGAGCTGCAGTTCTCGTGAGCATCTCATGGTGCTTGAACTATTTGATCTTATCCTCGAATTGACTGAGCTGGCGATCGAGCTCTTCGTCGTTCACCTCCTCGGGCGGTGCGTAATACTTGATGGGGACGTACTTTCGGAAGTCGAACTTAAACGGTGTGAACTTTCTTTCGGACTCTTTGAAGCTCATTATAACTATATTTCTGATACAAGACACTACGTCTAACAATCGGACGGTACTTCTAGCTAGATACTGCTTGCAACATTGAGGATTGCCCATGCTGGGACTAATTAACGTCTGGAAAATCATCGAAATAGGATTTCAGGCGTGGAGGCAGCATTGCATCGATAGTCGTCGGATGTGGTTGGTGCTCAGAGTTCCTCCATGGACAGTCTCTGCACCGAAGTGGTTCCAACTGACTTCATTTCACCATACCGTAAAATATGTGATTGTGTTCGTCGATTTTCCTCACATAGCTAGCTATTGCCGAAGGTTACCGCAACGTCCGGTAGTGAATGCCGTAAAAGAAACACACGCTAAGGGCATCGAGTAACTGGACAGAGCACCACTCCTGGACATTATTTCGAAACTTTCGAAGCATGTGGTTTAAATGCCTCGGAAAATCCATATTAACATCCATTATTTGATCGCTATCGTAATCGATGTCGAATCAGCAGCAACCCCTTACCGGCATCTTTGATAGTGCCAGTCAGCAGCGCTTCCAGGAACAGCTTGGCCTCTCGCCTCTGGTCTTTCAATCGCCGATGCTGCTGCAAACCCAACCAAATACAGTTTCGAAGGCTTCCATCCTTGCCATGTCCACTTCGCATGTCTATTTATTCGATGTAACTTCCACTCTAATTAAGGCTTAGCACCCCGAGCACTCACCCGTAGCATGCTACCCAATCGACTTCGAGTGTCAGTTCTCCTTCGTGGAGACCAACTAGCAACCATGCCCGGAGGCTCAGGCGAACCCGCAGACGGTGCCCTGTAGTTTTACATTGCGCTTGGAACGAACCAACCGTGGATCGATGGATTTCCATGGCGAGTCACTTCTCGCACTGACGAGGTGGCGTGAGTTGTTGACCGACTGCATGAACCAACGCAATTTCCACCAGTTGTTCACACCCATTCGAAAGCTCAAGCAGGGGACGTTCGCTTCGGTGTACCTTGTTAAGAGAAATTGCGATGGCAAAATGTTCGCTGCTAAAGCCTTCTCCAAGGAGGGGCTGTATGGGAGAAAATACGGAAAGGTACCCACTTCGCTTATTTCAGGAGTCACTCATCAACTAAATCAAAATCATGAGACAGTTCCATGATGAGGGGTTGCTTGCCATCCACGGAACATTCGAGTCCATCAACTCCATATACGTCATCTGCGAGCTCATGGAGGGCAGGCATCTCCAGGAAGAGATGCAATTTCGGCAGTTTGCACAGCCGGAAACCAAGGAAATAATCAAGAAATTGCTGCACGGGTTGGATGTACTAGCAAGCAGATCAGTTACCCATAGGGATCTTAAGCCTGAGAACATCATGTTCAGGACAAAAGGATCATGCGATGCTGTCATCATCGATTTCGGATTGGCAACGTGCTCAACTGACAACCAAAGACTCTTTAGTCGATGTGGAACTCCGGGTTTCGTGGCTCCAGAGATTATTAACAACAAGCAAAGCAGCACTAACTGTACGCCAGCCAGCGATATCTTCTCATTGGGCCTCATCTTCTACGAAATGCTTCAAGGCAAGTCCATCTTTAATGCCAGCTCTCCTGCCGAACTTTTTGCTCAAAATAAGCTGTGCAACTTCGCTTGTTTGAATGAGCAGCTTTGTAATATCTCCAAAGAAGGTCGACAACTACTCAGTATGATGCTTTAGATTGACCCTCTCCAGCGTATATCCGTCAAGGAAGCTCTCAAGCACCCCTACTTTAACGAAAGCCCAGCTATCTTAGCTCTTCCCTACCCAATCAACAAATATGAGTTCTCCCTCTCAACATCCCACAGCCTCAACAGCAACCCTTCGACCCCAAAACCCATCTAAAAGCCACTCAGAACAATCAGGCGGCCGAGTGAATCCCTTCTTGAAGAAGACTCCACTCTTTCACGAAAGCGCCCCAAACTAACATCGTTTGGTATCGCTCGTCCCTCTCAGTTCGCCAACTACGAGAACAGCTTCTCGTAGATAGTCCAAGCATCTTCCTGATTCGATATATTTTACTTCTATCATCCAATTTAAAATGTTTTGAATCGGTATACATAGGGATCGGTCGGTCCTGGCTAACTATAATTCCCGAATGTATTTACTGAAGCCTAGTGAGAACGTCTACCGCAAAATGGACTATCTCGTCGATCAGGAGTTCCTGATTGACGATGAGGATTACTGCCTGATATGCATGGAGATGCTAACAGAGCCGCTGGAGTGTATGAGATGCCGAGGGGTCTACTGCACACCATGCACGATCAACTGGAAGCAAGTCAACAACCGCTGCCCCAAGAAATGTACGACAGGTGAGTGGAAGCTCAAAAACATCCCGAACAAGGTGTACTCGATGAGGTGCCCCTACAGCAACACTTGCAAGAAGTTCGACTCGTCGGAATGGGAGAGGCATCTAGTGTACTGCCCTTCCGCTCCGGAGAGCGTTCGGAGAAGGCTCGAACTCATGACCAGTTTCCGATGCAACAACGGTCATAAGCTGACCTCTTCTCATAACAGAAATAAGAAATGCTCGGACTGTGAGGAAGTGGGAAGATGCCTATCAGGGTGCGAGGAATGCCAACTGAACTACTGTAAGAAATGCCGGCTTCCCGAACTGACGAAGGTGATATGCTCGAATAGCCACAAGTACATTGGCACCAAGGATGCTTTTACGTGTGATAAGTGTTTCAAGCACTTCTTCAACCAGCAGGGTTATAAGGACGAGGAATGTGGGCTAGCGGTGTGTCGAGATTGTATGAAAGACTTGCCAAGGAGGGAAGACGAACAGGAGATTCTACGAAGTTTAAAGAGAGGACGTCGCTACAGTGCTGGAAACATCTTCCACTGATGCTTCATTATTGTTCGTATTTGTAACCATTGTTCTTTGGTCATCGATAGGCTGCGAAGTCGTAAACCCTTGTACAAGAGTTTCCCTCTCAGCCTCGCAGGGAGGTCTCGAATGTCTGCGTGAATGTTCGTTGACCTGTAGAACTCATACGTAGTTTAACCTCTGCGTATTTTAAACCACCCCAGTCACTTGTCTTTGTAGAGGAAATAAAAAAAAGTTACCCATCCGGGAGTCGAACCCGGGCTAACGGATTGGAGGTCCGTCACACTACCGTTATGTTAATGGGTATTCATGTACGTTTATCACTTGACCAACCGATCAGCCTATCCCACCCGGAAGTGGATGAGAATTTGTTCAGCTTCAATTAGACATCAAGTTGTCTCCTTTGTGTTGTTGACGATTACAATGAGTTGGTGAGAGTACAATCATCAAGCTAGCAGTAAAGAGGGCTTTCACAAAACCCTGGACACGGGTACAAAAAGTAACATGAAAAAGATGATCGTTCCTTTTACAAAGAATGATAAAGGTATTTTGATCAAAGAGCTTAGACTCCATAAAATGCTCCTAGTCCTCCAGCAAAAGCGAAGATAGGAACAGTGAGCCAAGCGATTGAACCACCGACAAGTTTGATTGCAGCTTCTATTTGTGCACCGACCTCAAATGATAAGGTCTTTCTCAGAAAATCCATATTGGCCGGTTGAACAGTTGAACATATTCATAAGTTAAAGGCAGGAAAGACCAAGTATGGTTCACCTCAGCATATTCAAAAAAGTTACCCATCCGGGAATCGAACCCGGACAAACGGATTGGCGACCCGTCACACTGCCATTATGCTAATGGGTATTCATATAGACACAGACATTAGCATTCAAATGGGTTAATCACTGCTGCGGATTCAAGTAGTCCCAGCCAATGGACTCATTTAGTTGCCTTCCCTCGAAGCAAGTAGCCAGGTCGAAGTTGGTACTTCCTCTCTCCCCCCCTATGAAAGTACCCCAAGGTCCCACCCAAATTTGTTTACATCTCTCACTCCGACAGAGTTTTGTATGGGCAATCATGTTCAATGCCTGCTCCTCAGTCGGCACCTTTTTTCGATGACCTGCAGGTAGTTCGTGATTTCTGCGAATGCTCGCAAACCTTGCTGTTTCCCTATCGGACTCGGTAAGATGCACTTTTGTTCTATCCTCCATCGAGATCAGTTATCGAGGCTTGAGTTCAACTGGTGGGAGTATGCGGTTGTCCTTATTCTCCAAGTACAGTTCCTTCTCCCTGTCATGCTCAATACCAAACACGACATCATTGATGTCCAGGTCCGGATGTCTGATTAGCTGGTGTGCTAACAAGCTCGTGTAGTCTCCTATGTACTCGCATCTGTATGCTTTGCAGGACAGCTGCTTCTTACTGGAGTTCTCTCTTTCTCGTTCGATTTGCAGCTTCCTCCTGTGATTGATTTCAGGTTGCAGCTCAGTTTAGCAGATAATACCCAGCGGCGATGTAGAGCAGCTGTAGCAGCAGTTGGCAAGTTACTTGATATGCTTCCAACAGAATATTCGTTTGCAGTGGGAGCAGCTCACGGCTTCCTCGGGCAGTTGGTTGCACAGGACGCATTCCAGTGTCCTTTCGGATCGTTCTCGCCAACGAGGATCCTGGATTTACTCTTCCATTGCAGACGATTAATTCTGAAATTAATTATACAGCGAAACGGATAGCCGCAGGTTTGGAGTGTTTGCCTGATTTGAGTGTTATGTGCTACATCAGAGGCTACAATGGACTGGAAAGACTCAACTTACGCAATTAGCCATCGGATAAGCACAAACAAGCGAACCATAGAGGCATGCTTGGAATGTGTTCGAGCATCATTGATCCCTTCGGTTTAGATATGCAACTCTTCGTTCTCTGTCTGGTATCCTTGCCCTCTGCAACCGGACATGCTACCGGTTGGTAAATAACTGTAGGGACAGCACTTTGTAAATGTAAGCGCACACTCGACATTAGACAGCTGAGAATTCAAAGCAACCACGGTGGAATTTCAACAGTGAACCAATGCCAAACACAACTCCCTTTGCTTTGGTGTCCCCTAGTCTCATGCTCACGCTTTAAAGGCTTCCATCCTTTTTTCATTCTATAATCTAATGAACAAAATACTTACTGTAACGCTATTGTTGGTGACTGCTGTCTTTACCCTCGAACTCATTCAGGAATCAACCGCCCATCTTGCCGGTGGGCTTCAAGAACAAAGCCTCCTCACAGCCACACCCGGCTTCAGTGTTGTCGGCACCTACGTACTGTCCCAGCATCCAGAACTGGCAACCGCAACCGTTACGAAACTTTCAACACAAGTGGTGGCCGGCACCAACTACTATATCACCTACGAGACGAATACAACGAGATACGATGTCGTGGTTTGGGAGAAGACATGGGAAAACTTCATTTCCATAACTTCTTTTACCTCCACAACCAAATGATTCTCATACACAGACTCAAAACATTGTTGAAACGCAGCTGTAGAGCTCAATTCCTATGCCCTCTTTCTTCTTGCGTTTTATCGTTATGTCCAATTCGCTAAGTTAATAATCTTCCTCATTATAATCTGTCGCCGGTTGGTTTCCTTCGGTATATACCCGACTATAACAATTAAATTCCTTACATGACGACGGGTTCGAAAACCCCTAAAGACTAGTACCTCAACCAATAATCCAGCGATGCCATGCTCAAGCTGCTGCTGATAGGCAACTCAGGAGTCGGCAAGTCATGCATCCTCATGCAGTTCAGCGAGAACAAGTTCACAAATAACTTCTACAACACCATCGGTGTCGACTACGTACCGCGCAGCATTACGCAGAAAGTTAAGTATGTCGAATGCGACGGGCAGAAGGTCAAGCTGCAGATCTGGGACACTGCTGGCCAGGATCGCTTCAAGACCATCACCAGTAGCTACTACCGAGGAGCTCATGGCATCGTTATAGTCTACGATGTTACCGACAGAGACTCCTTCTAAGCAGTGAAGAACTGGATCGGCGAAATCGATAAGTACAGCGACGAGAAGGTCTTCAAGTTTCTGGTGGGCAACAAGTCTGACTTGGCAGACCGTCGACAGGTATCGACCTAGTAGGGCCAGAAGTACGGTACTTCCGTTAGCTACTCAGCCGAACGACTGAACATGCCGTTCTTCGAGACAAGCGCTAAGCTAGCTCAAAACATCAGCACAATGTTCTCCGCCGTGACGGATTCCATCATGCGGAGCACGCAAATAAAACCAACGAAGCCAAGCAGCAGCAAGAACATACAATCACTGCTGGCGGACAAGGAAAAGCAGAAGAACAGTTCTAACTGCTGTTGACTCTCACGACTGTACGTTTCTGTAACGCTGCGACTTCTGCTTCGTCAGTTCGTGGATCTGTCGTGAAAGGCTTATCAGCTCCTGCCGCAGTCGTTTGCGGAGCTCAGAGGACTGGGTATTCTACAGTCAAGGTGAAGGGTACTTCCAGTTTGGATTTATTCAGGTCGAAACGAGCAACCAACTGCTTCAGTTAGAGGTCCACTGCCGGATGTTTCTGAGGGGCCTGCCGTTTGGTCTTTTGTTCTGGTGTTGGAGGGTCCAGAAATGGAAGGTCATTGCAATCAGTACTCACTGCTGTTCGCAATCCACCTTTCTTTCGAAGTTTGCCTGCTTACCGTACAGATGGTGGTTCTGTTAGGTCGGGCATAGTTGGCATCGCTGCTAAATCGGAACCCCTTACAGTGAATTTGCCAGTCTCCCTCAACCCACCCGACCTTCTGGATTGACAGTTATCGGTGAGTCCACAATGAATTTCCTTCTCGAGCTTACGTCTTTCCGCCCTCTCCACAAAGATTTCATATTCGCAGCGTTTAACACTATCGGCTAGCCGTTGGAGTCTTTCTTCGGTTTCAGTACGAATCTTTTTGCTGTTAGGCGTTCGACCGTGCTATCCGTAGTTGTGACTTGTGCTGCAAGCCTCAATTTGGCTCACCATCTGCTTGAGCTCGGGAATGATGTTGCTTAGGATTGAACTTTGCTGTGGTGATATCACTCCTCTGGTGCTCTCCTCGTAGTACAGTTTGGTGGGTGGTGGCTTCAGGTCAAAGTATGGGCTGGGTTCGCGACTTCTCGCTTTCCTCATGGCTCGCTAACAATTGAATTATCGACAGATGAGTATGGAAGTATAATCAAAACACGCCCCAGAACTTGCCGCCGAGGGTTTGGTCAGTAAAATGTAGCGCATCGGGTATTTCACTTGGCGGTAGAGCTGTATTCTTGATCTAGATGGTGATGATTCGAGGCCAAACTACCTTTTCCAACTGCCGAATCGACTTCAACTTGTTACCACTGAGGTACAGGTAGTTCAAGTATGGGAAGTTGAAGTTCTCGGCGTGTTCGATGCTCGTGAGCATGTTATTCGAGATATCCAGCATCTGCAACAGTGGCCAGTGGGCTCTGCAGAAGGGTTCAAGACACGTTATACGGTTGTTGTCGAGGTTTAGTTTCCGCAGGGACTGCAGCTCCACCATCAGCAACGGTTCGGCCGAGTGTATTTCATTGAAGCTGAGATCTAAGGTCCGCAAGTTTTCTGTTCGGAGATAGATCAACGGGTCGAGGAACACGATGCCGAAACTGGAAAAGCTCAGTTCGGTGAGAGTTTTCCACTCGATCTTATCTGATCTGATGATCTCTGAGAGCATTTCCCTCCCCTTCTTGAGCTTTAGCTTTTTCTAACCTCCTTTACACTCTACTGCCTTCGAGATCTCATCGATGGATCTTTCAAGTTGATCATTCTCCTTTCTGTAGCGGTCCATCGATTAGGGCTGATGTTCAAGAATCAGTGACTTGAAAAAGCCCTTGGCCCAACCAGTCTCCTCTGCTTACTTGACTGCCCTGCTCATGCCAGCCCAATAAACCCTTTCAGTCAGTTTAATATCCTTGAAAGCTTCCTCCACAATAACATCCAACTTCTTTGTCTCGGTTTGGTTGATGTGTTAGATTTTTACATTCGCTTCGGACGTCTGCAGCACCTCGCAGAGAGCATCTAAATGTTTCTCGTTGAGTCCAGTGTAGCTGTTCTGTTCGACTTGCATCATCCAACTCAACACCTGCGGAGAAACGTTTGCCCCAGCGAATTCCGATCTACCCCTCACGATAATCTCATCCTCAATGCTTTTGCGAAGCGCAGCTATCTGTGCGAAGAACTTCTTGTTGAGGTAGTCCACCATTTGGTTGAGCCGTTCAACGCACCTCTCTTCATAGCGTGCTTTCTGCTGCAAAATTGTTTCTCTCAAATTGAACTTGATGTGCCTTCCGTGGAACTTGTGCTACTGCTCCTTGATACAGCTCGCACACATTAGTCGGTTATTACATCCCTTGCCCATGCATATCTGCTCGACGGGGAAGCTGTGGTTAGTACACTGTACGACGTTCATATGGACTTCTACAAACTATTATAGCTGCTTAGTGTGGCAGTCACTGTTTATAGCTGGCAATGAGTCACAACTCCAGTTCGATGTCGCCACCTGTTGGTTTGGGGAGCTACTGTGCTGGTGCAGGGTTGTCTTCCTTCATGGCCCAGCCCTCCACACCGTCCTTTTCGGGATGTGTTCGCTACTTCTACTTGAGCACATACTTGGCTTTTTCTGAGTTAAATGGCAAGGTACCGTTGTTGTAGAACAGGACATTTCGAAACTTATCCTTGTTGATGTCAAGTAGCTTCAGCAGTCCCTCGGTTTGGTTATTGATCTTTATGGAATCGGGGGTTCTGTAGCTCCCTGGTCCGGCTAACACAGTCTGCCGGAAAAGTGATTCAGGAATGGCCAGCTTCCCTGCAAAGGATAGTTCCAGCTTGCTACGCACTTCCTTGAACCTCTCGGAAAACTGTTGGAGTAGTTGCTTGTCTATGTGTACCATCTTGCGATTCTCGAACTTGTAGATCAGCTGCGGGTCTAGCAGTTTATCTTCGGTAAGTTTGAGTACTGCTAACCAATCTAAGTCATGCTCAATGGTCACGAGCACAGGTTTCTTATCAGAGGGCGGTAGCGGCTCTTTGTTGGGTCGATTGAGCTGCAGAATTTGCAGATAGTCCCGACCCTTCAGACATTTGTCCAGAGCGAGGAAACTGCATTACTACCAACTTACTGGGTGTGCCTGCCATTGCTGTGAGGGTGTAGTGCAGCAAACTTCACATGCAAGTGAGCCGAGAACCAGTATGAAGGCTGTAGCTTCGGCTACAAATACTACAAAGCCGGACTACCAAGCTCGTTCTTCTGAACTTCCTGCTTAAAGTATGGTTTGGTTTCCAACAATCTTTCCTCGTCACCGTGTTTTGTGATGGCTGTCGGCCAATCATGACTTAGGAATACATCGAACTGCTCAGTGGCGTTTTGTGCCAGCAGCTCCATTTTGAAAATGTCGATCTGCTTGCAGTGGTACGAAGATATGGTATCGCTTCCCACAAACGGGAAGATCTCCAGCTTGTTGTTCATGTAGTCCTTGAAGTTAAAGATTCCCGATAGACCGGTGATTCGCACCTTAGTGTCGCCCTTTCTCACGAAGATAGAGCCTGACTGACCGAGGTAGTAGATTCCCTTTGCAGCCCACCCTCCGAAGTACAGCTAGCGACTATAGTTTACAGCTTCATGGTTGCCTCCGATAAACACAGTCGTCACATATGGCTATCGCGTACCGTTGTAGTATTCGTAGAAGTTACCGAGCTTCTGATACTTCTGAGGGCAGTGCATCTGCTCCATATCCATGTGGTTGCGTAATGCCTGGAAGTCTCCGCAGATGAGCAGCAGGTCAACAGTGAGCCCCAGTGACTTCTCCAGCTTCTCAATCTGCTTGTAAATTTCATCGAGCTCGCCGTGCGAGCAGCCTTCCACTGCAATCTGAATTCAATCGGGCGGGTACATTCATTTGTGTCGGCAATTATCAAACAATAACAGGAGATGTTGAAGAAGGAGGAGTCTGGGAAGTAAGTTTCGCTGGACAAGTCTTGGGGAGGGATGAGCCCCACCAAAAAGCCTCGCAGCACCATCAGGGCAACTGTAGGTAACTACAATCAACAGTGCTTTGAGAATGTTTCTGGCATCATGGCTAGGAGAAGTGAAGAGTTCCACAAACTGTGTGAACGTTGGAATGGACTCGATAAGGTCACTGAAGAGCACAAAGGTGTTTCAGAGTGTCTTGCACTGTTGGAAAAGGAGCAGAAGAAAGCAGAAAATGCCAAAGCAAGATTGAGCTTGGTAGCCTGGGCTCCTGATATCCTTAACAGGCTCAAGTCAGACAAGACTGTGATACTGCATCACCCTGCCCCTCGATCGGAACTGCTGCAGCTTCTTTTGGGAGTGAAGCTGGAGATGTGTGCAAGGAAGACACCGATTGACATTGTGTTGTTTACCTCGGAAGAGCTGGTATCCCAGTACCTTCAGCATGTGATTGAGTAGGGGAGCTAGTCGTCCTAACAAAAACGAAACGGACTGAAGAAGATACCAGGCCTGGAGATCCGACTATACGAGTAGCAATGGGATCTGAAACCGTTTGAGAAGCCAACTTTGGTGTTCCTGGATACGTTGATGTGCAGCCCAGATCTATACTTGCCAGTTTACAAGCAGATCTCTCGCGATTCCAACAAGTAGGTGACAGTGGTGGTATACACCGACAACAACGGACTTATCACATCAACCGAAACTATTAGTCTTGCAGTGAACTATCCTGTATCGGTCGTGAATGACTGTGCTGCCACTTGGCAGATATAATTGTGTAAAATTCTCAAGGATGGGAAGCTTCATGCTCTGCATACCGATGTCGTGGTGTTTTCATCCAGCGAAGAATTGAAGGCAGAGTTACTGGCAGTTCTCGCCAGATAAAAGATTCTGTTCAAGCTGCAGACAGGCACTACGCCCCAGGATTTTAGCCTGTCCAATGTCTTCTTCAGCAAGGACGAGGAAGAATTGGCTAAGTGGAACTATAGCTATGACAATGTGGCGTGTGTCTATGATTAAGGACTCAAGACCAAGATTATCTTCGATTACGACAACCGCACATATGTTGAGTCAAAACGACCAATCTCAACGGTGGAGATGCGTCGCAGGCTAAGCTGTTTGGGCCTCACTCGCCCAGGCAAGTACCTGAGGGGACTCAAAGGTCGTTGTCGTACTTCAGATGAGCTTGGTGAATGCGAACTCAGTAAGTACATCACAAGGATGCTGTTCTATGGCTTCACCGATAAAGATATTCTTGAGGGTTGTTCCTAGCCTGCCAAGCTAGCAATTCAGAGCTGCTTTAGCCTGTTGAAGGATGTGAAGATTGTGAACAGTGAACATCAACTCTAGCGAAAGGAAGTCAGTCGTTATCAGATCAAACCTTTCTTGGTTCCACTGTTCCTGGAGAATCGCGAACCACCTCGCCTACCAATAATTCTCTCGTATGTGATTGGTCTACTAGAGACTGCTGGCTGCCTGCACAGCGACTCAAACAAGAAGATGGATAAGATATGGATAAAAAGCGGAGACCTATCGAGCAGTGTGGAGATTCTGTCGTTGCTGCAGCGAATCATCACTGGCGGCGGCCCATTGAACAAGGATGCCAAGAAAGAATAGGAGCAGGCACCAGAAATTACCGAAGGGGAATTGGAAATGTTCGGCTTCCTCTACGAGTAGTTCAAACCCAAGGCCAAGCTAACCATCACGGAGATGAACGAAAAGGAATTCCTGAAGGAACTGGACATCAACAGCGAAGTAGCTTACGAAAGTCTCAGAAAAGCAGCGAGCATCCGAAGATAATTCGGTATCGACCTCTCCGATTTTGAGCTCACCGAAGAGGATGTGGATAAGGTGTGTGAGCTGCTGTTCACCAGCTTCAATTCGTTTGGGTTTTACACGGGGTCCAGAATGCATGGATATCGTATGAGTCGAACTAAGCGAGACTTCTTGCCAGCAAAGAACTCGCTCTTAGTTAAGCTCAACTCTAGGCCTCTGATCATCCTCCCGTTGAAGCTGATCGAAGGGGATGCAGGGAAACTGTCAATCATCACTTCAAACAAGATCAGCGATACTGTGTTCCTCTCCGTAAACGGAGAATTACCAATCATGAACGTCAAGAGTAGCTACGGCGACAAGTAAATTGAGTTCAACAATGTATCCAACGCACTGTTCGAGATGCTCTGGAAAAACAAGGGCGAACTCATCAACGAGTTCGAGAAGCAGCATAGCTGCATGGTGGAGTCCAACCATGAAACCTCCTCGATTCTGATATTCTGCGAAAAACAGCAAAAGGACAGAATCGAAAAAGAATTCCAATCCATCATCGACCGCTTCAATAAAGACTTAGTGATAGAAACCAAGCTGCTCACCTTGAATAATCTGAAGCTCGTGTGCCAGAAGGGAGGCTCCATCAAGGAGATATTCAATGCCACGGAGGATCGTTGTCTGGTGCTATGCAATCTTCCCAATGATACCACAGAAATAGATGTCAAGGAGTTAATTGAGGATTACGCCCAAGTCGAGAAGATTGAATTGAAGCCAGGCAAAGAAGGAACCAAGACTGCTACAATTACTTTTGCGTTCAAGAAGGACATTTTCAACGTCTACAACGAGCTCAACTTTGCTCAGTATGACGGTCACCGAATATCATTTGAGAAACCGGAGCAACCCGAGTAGAGAAATATGTTGCCCCAATCCTGCCTCTTATTTAAATGGTACGTTTGGAAGTGCAACAAAAAGGGATCCGTACAGTTTGCCAAAGCTGAGTCAGCTCTGAAGGCCAAGTAGATGTTTGACGGGGCTGATTTCGATGGGAGAAAGGTCAAGGCAAGTCTCAAAGACAGGACGTAACAAACATGGTTATGTAGGTTATAACTCAACGGCCTGAACGAACAATCAGATGAGATATTCCTTCGAAATGCCTTGGAGGTGTACGGCGAGATCTAAGATATCCACCTCGACAAGTATACACTTGACGAGCCCAAGAATGTTGAGCATCTGATAGAATTCTACATCAAGGAGTATACCAACAAGGACGAACGGTTCCACATCAAGTCGGTCAAGAAGTTAGCACAGGGTTTACGTGTGGCTAAGGTGGGCATGCAGGAGCCAGCCTCCATTCCTATAGTGTGCAGTGCACTCAACGATAAGAAATCACTCATTGGGCAGACAAGGTTGTACGTGACTCCTTACTATTCGCATCCCTTCCTTGTTATGAAGGGCATGAGAAAGCTTTTTGTGGAGTTCTTGGACGATGTGTTTATGGATAATCCTCCTCTCAAACCCAAAGTCGAAACCGGCGATTTCGAATGCAATGGTAAAAGCTACATCATCGTAAAGAGCAAGAACCAGGACGCTCTCAACCGAGTGGTAGCCATGTTAACTCAAAAGCTGAAGGAGCATGAACTGAACCTGAGTGCTGAAGAGAAGGCTGCCCTGCTAACCGATCAGGGCATCGCCAAGGTGCATGCCGTCTAACAACGCTACCTCTGCAAATTTATTCCAAAGGTGCTGCAAAAAGCCTTATCAGTGGTCTGCAAGGATCAAATTTTCAGTCTTTTGTATAGTGAGGTGAAGGCCATAGCACTGTAACCTCAAGTCCTACGTCTAGCGATATCTGCAAAGACACTTCGCAACTTGATTCGCAATCCACGTCTCGAAGAGTTCAAACAAAAATTCGGGTTGGAAACGGCTCATCTTGATAGCATCGGAAAGTCAATTGTCATGGAAGGCAAGGCGTCGAATTTGCAGACTGCTCGCGAAAACATTCCGTACTTCCTTGAAAGCATTGCCTCCACCGGCGGTGAGGAGAATGCCTTTGGTATGCAAACCTGTGAGATCTGCTGCGAAGAACTTAACCACCCTTACCGACTCCAAGGATGCGGCGACTGCTTCTGCTTGGACTGCCTCATGGCTTCCGTGAACAATTCCTTTGCTGACGCAACTACCTTCCCGATCAAATGTCCGAAGTGTAGGTAATTCCTCATCGTCAGAGACTTAATAAACCTGTTTGATGAGGCAACCTGGAATAAGCTCCGCAACATCGCAATCAACGACTTCGTAGGAAAGAACTCCGACAGGTACGAGTTCTGCTTCACCGGCAACTGTCAGGGTATCCACCCCACCAACATCGATGAATTCGAATGTGAAGTATGTCAGAAATCGTACTGCAGAAAATGCAAGGTACTCATACATATTATTCAGATGGACATCCACAGGGGGTTGACCTGCCAAGAAGCCAAATAGTCAACTGACTTCCTGCTCAAGAAGTTCATGGAGGCGGAAGACATCCGTATATGCCCAAACCCTACCTGTAAGATGCTGCTGCAGTGGGTGGACGGTTGTTACAGAGTAACCTGCAGCCGCTGCCAGCAGAGCATGTGCTGGAAGTGCCCGCGAGACAGCATGCCAGTCTACCCGACTGCCGAATAGTGCTATAAGCACCTGACCGACAAGCATGGAGGCTACTGGTGATTGATTGGAAGAGATCACTTATGAACATCAGAAGAGGATTGTTGCTTCTTGAATTCCTTTTCGACATCGAGAACGAGAAAGTAGTCTCTCTTTTCAAAGATGTTAGAGAAGATGCGGTAGTCGTGGAACATCCAGTTGCCGGTATAGGCTAGGACGAACCCAATGCCCCAAGCAGCGTACCATTCGTACCTTCGTTGACGCAGGGTTTTTAGCTGTAATGGTGTATAGGTTGGGCGAACAGCCTTCCGAAAGGTTATTACCTCCACCGGATCGCTGAAGGTATCGATGGGTGTCTCCGGTTGGATAGAATGGGGTTGGGGCTCTACTGAGTTGTTCTGACTTGAGTTCTGATTCATAATTAATATCGATGAACAATCCTTACGTCAGAATGGACGAAAGTCCCAACCAACCGTTAGGGCAACCACAGCTCCAGGAGATTCCTCAAGGTCGTCCATACTACAACACCGGCCATCACGAACCCGCCAATATCGGTGCCGAGCAGTACCCAGTTGGCCAACCAGTTGCCTATCAACCATACCCAGGCTCAGCAGCATTTCCACACCACCCACAGCAACTCCCACCTGTTCCCTATCCTCCAAGATTCGTCCATCCAATAATACGACGGCGCTTCGGTAAGGCACTCCTCAGCGGACTCGTGTTACTAATACTCCTCAGTATACTAGTGTTGTGGATCTTGGTGTTTGACAAGTGATCGGATGCTATTGCTTCATAATATCAAATTAGCAAAAATATGTAGGCACCACAAGAGGACCCAGAGAAGATAGCACAGGTGCTACGCAACCACCCAGACTGTGCACCAGTTCGCTTCATCAAGGACGCTAAATCGACCCTGCTCAAGGCCTAGCACTAGTTGTAAATTCTTTGATAAGACAGTGTCATCTATGGGAGGAAACTCAAGATGGAGCAGGCCATGCACTTCATATACAAGCAGATCCAGCAGAAGGGACTCTTCTTCTATGTGCTCGTGAACGGCAAGTACCACCTGCTGAACCCGAAGCACGTGATAGGCAAGGTGTATGACAGCTACAGTTCGGCGAATAAGGTGCTCACGATTGTCTACAGCAATCGCAACTACACTGAATCCAAGGTTATCAACGGCATCTTCTACGTTGCCCAGGTCATTCTCGTGCTGTACATCATACTCTACGCCTACAACTATCTGTCGGGTGGCGCACTTCAGGGTAGCGCGAATTAAGTGTCCAACAACACTACTGAGAATTCTGAGATACCACCGAAGCCAGAAGCAATTGCCGAGACTGAGGAACCGCCGACTGCAGAACCAGACGAGGGGGCGCCAAACCCATAACTATGATCGTGTATTCTTCGTTTGTAATAACAACATGGCGAAACTCAGGGTTGCCTTCATCCATCCCAGCTTGGTGATTGGCGGAGCAGAACAGCTGATCGTCAACCTGGCCCTATCGTTGGTGCGAGAGGGCCATGAAGCAACGATCTACACTCCGTACCATCACAATTCGTTTCCGTAAACGCACGACGGAACTATTAAGGTGGTTACCTGCGGAAGCTTCTTCGGGATCATTCCACGTACCTTCTACGGCAGGTTCCATGCTCTATTAGCGACTATTCGCACGTTCTTATGCACACTGTGGATGATATGCTATGGACCCAGCTACGAATTGGTGGTGTGCGATCAAGTAAGCGTTTCACTGCCTCTGTTGAAGTTGGCAAGGATGAGAACTATCTTCTACTGCCACTTTCCGGATAAGCTGCAGTCTAAACAAGGAGGATTCTTCAAGAAACTGTACAGGTTGGGGCTGGACTTCTGGGAAGAAGTTTGTATATGGTTCGCCGACCTTGTGTATGTCAACAGTCAATTCACTCAAGGCATCTTTTAGAAGCATTTCGCTGCACTGAAGCGGCTTGGAACTCGTACCGAAGTGCTTTACCCTGCAATCGATTTCTCAAAGTTCAATGGGGAAAGGCAGGCATCGCTGTTTGATCGACCTTACTTTGTGTCGCTCAATCGCTACGAAAGGAAGAAAGACATTAAGCTGGCTATTGAAGCCTTTGCGTTGCTCCCTAAACGCCTTATCGAAGAGAACTATCTGGTGATTGCTGGAGGCTTCGACGATAGGGTTGCTGAGAATGTTGAACACTACAAAGAACTCCAGGACACCGCATTAGCTAAGGGCATCGCTGGATCTGTGAGGTTCATGCGAAACATCACGGATGGGGAAAGAGTAAATCTGCTAACGAACTCTGTAGCGGTCCTGTACACCCCTGAAAACGAGCATTTTGGAATAGTTCCATGTGAAGCGATGTACTCTGGGGTTCCTGTTATTGCAGCCAACTGCGGAGGGCCAATGGAATCAGTCGCAGATGGTAGCTCAGGCTTTCTTGTTGAAGGTGGTGCGGGCAACGCCTAACGATGGGCAGCGAAACTACAACAGCTACTATCGGATCCCACCTTGGCGAAGAGGATGGGTCAAGACGGTAAACGCCTGACGGAGTAGAAATTCGGCATGGTAACCTTCAGTAGACAATTCCTAAAAGGAGTGAACTCCGTCGTGAGACACTGATGATAGCCGTTGCATCTCAACCGCCAAACCAGCAGGTTGCATCACTTGACCCAGACTATAGATAAATTCTTATAACAACTGATTAATGACGAAACAGCCCAACCAGGAGCCCTTCTATTCCGACGAGCTGGTGAGGTTACCACCTAACTTCGCTGATAGCGTCCTCGAGCTCGAAATGCGGATGGACTCGGATGATTCAGATCTGCAGTGCATAACGCAGCTCAATGAACTGTACAAGGTATCGTTTGGCAGCAACGTAGCTCGCCGTGGAGTACTTCGTCAACGTCGACACCAAGAAGGCAGCCCACTTCCAGAAGAAGCTCACTAGTTTGCTCACCAGTCCAAAAACGCTGCAGCTCATCGAACCCCGTCAGAAGGCGAAGGTGGAAATTTCAAAAGCAATTGGACTCACCACCTCCATCAAGGACGAGATGTCGAAGTTTAATACCCAAGCTGAAAGCTTCGTGAAGAACATAATAGAGAGCACCGAGAAGAAGCTGGAGCGCAGCTAGAGCCTGATCCGACTGAGCATCACTAACCAGTAGGACAGGCTGAAAAACCGACTGATGCAACGCACACAAAGCCGTAAGTACCTGTGAACCTTGACATGCTACTACCTTGTAGTTCAAAACTCGTGGATATACATCGGGTAGCTCAGGCTCTCCTAGCTTAGTTCCTTGACGATGTCCTACAAATTCTAGCCCCAGGCGCTTATCTCCTCACCGATTTCACAGATTTGCCGTCGGTTGGTATTCTTCAGACTGAGCCGCTGCTTGTTAAGGTCGCTGAGCTTCAATACTGCCTCGGTGAGGGAGCAGCCACCTTCGTCGTTGGTTATTATCGGGGCATACGGTTCACCTTTAACGCGGATGACTTCAAAGTTTTTCGTAAAGCTGAAAACTTCGGTGAGGTCTTTTTCAAAGAGCAGTGCTCGTTAGTTTAGAGACTTGCGCTGAACTGGCTAGTATGTCGGCACCACCGTCGTCTTTATCCGATAGACACGATTGTCCGAGTTATTCCAATTTTCGCTTTTGATGAGTCCCTATAAGTAGGAAACTCTGAGAATGAAAGAGTTGTTCGATGCTGGTGCATTAGCATAGGCTCTTTCTTGTTCTAAGGTAGGCTTGACTGTTCGCTTGTAGAATTAGAACTCGTTGGGTTCGATCATCTGGGTTACCTTCTTTATACGTAAATTCTTTAGTCGCCAAGATCGAGAATACGGGTGTGTTCTGGATATGCGACCCCGTCTATTGCTTTGGCAAGACAATCGAGCTTCCTCGTGTGGGCATACCCAAGGGACAGGCAGTCTATCATCGGGTCTAGCAGACTATTAGAGGCAACTACTTCGATATACTCTACTCCCGCATCGACGATGTGCTTAAGCAGGTTCATCTCAACGAGCCGAGCTATGAGGTCGCCTGTACCGTTTGGTATGCGATACAACTCACTAGGGTTGGCCATCAGCAATTTTCCCTCTTCGTCTATCAGGCCAAGCTCGAACTGGTCAATTTAGTGGATAATGAGGTGCTTATACTTACATTTCTTGATGTACTTATGCAGCACTTCCTTGTACGGGGTTGTCACAAGAATGATTTACATTTTGACCTCGAGGAGTTCAGCAATGGTATTGCACCTGCCCAGCTGGATATCGATGAGGCAGCGCTTAGACGGAAGCATTTCCAGTGACTGCAGCTCTAGGTTCTCGCTGCCGAAGGCGAGGTGGATGTCTGCTGCCAGTATGACGACGACGACTGCATCAATAAACAGCTAACCTTTCCGCTTTCTCAGGAGCTCGAGTCCGATGCTCTTAAACTACTCGTTCTCTGCCATAAGTGGATCAAGGGTGGTGATACGCTGCCAGGCCTTCACTGAAGTTAGTACCTGTTGCTTTGCCTTCGGCAGCAACGTATGGTAGAGCTGAACTAACCTACCAGCTTACCGAATCGAGCAGCTCCATGTTAGTATCGTTGACCGAAAACAGGAACTCCGCCTTCTGATCCGGCGAGCGGTAGAGCTTAAGTGCTTCCAGAATGTGTTCCTGGCTGGAACGGTAGACTCTCATAAGTATCGGCAGGCATTCGTTCGATAGTTAGTGTTCTTGATAGCACTACTGATACCTTCCAGCAGAACCGGTGCTATCTTATCTGCTCGCTAGAACACATCGATATAGTGGATGTAACTGGCGCTGGGCGAAGCCGAACAGCTACCACCCATAGTAATAAATTATCTAACGGTATCAGAGCAGTGTGCTGCAACCATCACCGACAAATAAGCGGGTGGAGCAGCTGCAATAATAATCAATATTTTCGTGTGAGGATATGTTACGACACATCTCCCGACCCTTCCTGCGCATGCCTGCTAGCTTCAGCAGTGCCAAGGCTGAAGCACGACCCGTTCGTACTATGGCATTCGAATTTAGAGAGCAGTGGTGGAGAGGAACGCACTCGCAAGTGGCTGCAAAAGCTTAACCAACTAACAACCTCACCAGCCGCCAAGGGCTACGTTGGTCAGCTCACCACAGTGGTCAACCTGCTGAACCGAAAGGCACCAGATCAGGCCAAGGTAGGGCATCAACTCACTGTAGGATATCGACTGGAAGAGCTGGAATGATAAGATTATCACTGAAGGGCTCGTGAAGAAGGTGCAGGGCAACTTCGAGGAACTCAGCAAGCAGGAGTACGAAATCGATCGCATTGCCGACTCAGTCTTCAAAACCGAGTCAAAAGCACTCGAACAAATCGTACATCAGCGAGTTAGCATTAGAGCCGTGAAATGAGCTTCCACACTGCCGTCTGGCTGGACAATTATGGAGACTACGTGAGCTTCCTCTTCGAGCTGGAGGAGTTCAGCAGTGGTCACGACTATCTTCCTCACGAGTACTTGGACTTCTTTGATGGTGCCGAAACCATGAGCGAAGAGCTCATCGAAACCCACAACTATATTGCCGGCAGCAAGGACGACATCAACGTGTTCGGCTACATGGCTGCACAGTTTGCATGGGGCAAGAAGGTGGTGTCGTTCTATAAGCATCCCGCTGACGACTTCAAGTGCGGAAAGGCCACCAAGAACGTTATGGGAAGGTGATTCCTTCGTCGGAGAATGGCAATTATAATATCACCAGATGTCGGGTCCACAGGGTCCCATCCGCTTCTTCGACAAGAAGAATCTCTACATAGATCCGGAAGGACGCAAGCTCAGGCTCTTCAGACCTTCCAAGCCGCTACTATATTCGATGCTCTTCGCTACGGCGGGGCTATCGCTGTAGTAACGCATCCAACTATCACAGCTTTGCTCGCCTGTTGACCACAGATGATCCTGAATTCGAGCTACGCCCGGACCAACCAGCACCACCAGCAAACTGACCCACCCGTCTGAAAAATTCAAACTAATAGCAAAAAACATCCGAGGTGGGACTCGAACCCACAACCCTTAGATTAGAAGTCTAATGCTCTACCATTGAGCCACACGGACTTGGTGCTCGCTAGAGGACGTGGGACCCTTATCAGCTTACTTCATCTGCTCGATCTGCTTGGCAGGTGGCCTCAAGCAGCAGGGTTCTACTGCAAAGCCCAATTGGATAAAATATTTTGGTTGTAGTCAATACGACTACCTAACAGATTGTTTATAACTCGCACACAACCAATGACAGAGAAGAAGATGGTATTAGCCGATCTGCAGGAATCTGCTGGGAGCTCAGCACGTAAACAACATACCCTTGAGCATACGATAAGCACAACCGGTGCCGCCACCAAACGAACCTACGACTATTCAGAATCGTAACAGTTGGGCAGCAAGAGGGATGCACTGGCCAGCTATCGCAAGCAGTTCACGCCAATCTTTGCGATGGACACTGTTCGTGTGGAACCACTTACTAACAGAAAGGGCGAAGGGGAAAATCATCCACGGAGAAAACTGAACTTCGGGGAGGAATAGTTGCGTCCCTAACCAACCACAACAGACAGGCACATCGACACGCCGATCAAACACACTACCAGGAAATTCTTTGGAGCTGAGCCAGCCACCCTGAGGACTCTCAAACAAACAATCTTGCAGGAAGACCTCAGATAATACAGCCGTCCAGCCAATCTTTAATATGAGCTGAGAAAGAAGAGGTTCTTCGAGTGCTTTCAGCGTAAACCCGAGCACAGCCAGAGCTACAGTCAGCTGGCAAAAAAACTACGACTGAACTACTGATGCACCTGTATCGGAAGGAGTTATCACAGTGCTGATAGGGTTTGCAGCTCCATTCGCAGCTGCTCCAGTAGCTTCTTGCTGCTTTCATGCTCCCGTTCTAGTTGCTATTGGCGTCGGCTGACACTTTACAGTGTCTCCACTAACCGTTCGTCCAGTGGTTATGCGACTTCTACTTCGACCTCTCGAGTCTCGACTACCTTCACTGTTAGTTCTTTAGGTGGATCTCTCGGCCGGACCATTATCTTTGGTACGATTACTTCTTTCCTCACTTCCTTCCTTACTTCGACAACCTTATGCACTACCACTGGTTATTCCACAAGCACTTCCCTTTCGATTTCGACCTCCACCTCCTGCACTATTTCCCGTTCCACTATTCTTTAGACTGGCACGTCGATGTACGTAATTGTGGGGAGTTGCTTCGCACTCCGGCTTTGTTTCAGTGTTAAGCTTAGCTCTCCCTCTGTCTTCCTCTTCCGAAGTTATTCGATCTGCCGCTGTACTTCCTCAATCTGTCTCTGGATGAGTTTGAGATGTTTATCGCCTCGTGGCTTCTGCTGCTTTTTGAATGCTACTTCGGGATTAGCAGGGCTGCGCAGGTTTCTCGCAGAAACGGTGCTGAACTTGAGCATTCAATAAAATTATCAAATAGGCACTGAAAAGGGGCAACAGGGTGAGTCGGACAACCTCATCAACAAATAGCAGAAACGCATCGGCGGGAGGACTTCGGAGCGTTCACAAACGCTCAAAGTTCGACATAAATTATAGAATATCGCCGCATGGAAGACGAAACCCCACGCTAAGGTGAAAATGCAGATGGTCAGAACGCCGTTACTGGCTTTGGATCGATGTGCAGTATTGAGGACAGCTGCGAGGAGTAAGCTTCCTGCAAAGCATTCGAAGCCCAGCCCACTCGAAACAAGTTCAACGAGAATGTATCAGTGGAGTTCTTCCAGGACGTCATTGGTAGTGATGTGGGGTGATTTAGGCTACAACAACTTCTTCTCAGAAGCGAGGTTGCGTCCCAACAGTCACCACAAGCTGCTGATTGACAGGTTTGTACCGCAGCGGATAGGAACAGCGGGCAATCTGGTTCTAGCCGATACTTCACCATCTGATGAAAACCAGCCAGATGGGATTAAGAAGGAGGATTCCTAGAACAAGCAGGTGACCATTTCGGAGATCTACCGCAAGCATATTCTGGGTGTTTCCTCGGAGAACCCCAATGAACAGCCTATGGCTACCTTTCAGAACAACAACAAGCTGAAATTCAGGTAAGGTTTGATTTACTCAGCCACAAGCACATCCCCTACGAACAGCCCATCTCCGAAACAAAGAGTATTGTCAGCTTGAAGGAAATTCTCTAATCGACAGTGCCCCTGGTCCAGCGCAAGATCAATAAGATACCCATAAAGGTGTTGGATGCCCCGTCGTTGCAGGATGACTTCTACCTTAACCTTATCGACTGGAGCGAACAGAATATTCTAGCAGTCGGGTTAAATACCAGCGTCTACTTATGGAATGCCTTTACCTCACGGGTCAGCAAGTTATGCGAACTTGGCTTCAACGATCTTGTGACTGCCAGTAGCTGGTGTCCGAAGAACCACACACTCGCCATAGGAACCAATTCCGGGGAAGTTCAGCTCTGGGACGCATAAAAAAGTACCAAAATACGTACCTTCATCGGACACGTCGGTCGGGTTGGCTCGATTGCTTGGAATAGCCCTGTATTTTTTAGCTCAGGCTCCAGAGACAAGAATATTCTACACAGAGATCTTCGAGAGAGCAATCAATACGTCGACAAGTTGGCACATCATAAACAATAGGTGTGTGGGCTCAAGTGGAGCTTCGATCACCAGCAGCTAGCTTCCGGAGGCAACGACAACAAGCTGCTGGTTTGGAATACTTACAGCAACAGCCCTGTGCACGTCTTTTCTCAACATAATGCGGCTGTGAAGGCGCTAGCTTGGTCACCCCATCAACACGGAATGCTGGTAAGTGGCGGAGGAACCGCTGACCGCACTATCAGATTCTGGAACACCCTCAACGGCTAGAACAAACTAACAATAGATGCAGGCTCGCAAGTGTGTAACCTAATGTTCAGCAAGACTGTCAACGAACTGGTGAGTACACACGGATACTCTCTCAACGAGATAAACATCTGGCGACTGCCTAAAATGCAGAAAGTAGCAACGCTGACGGGCCATACATATCGAGTCCTGTACCTTGCCATGAACCCTGAAGGAAGCACTATAGTAACTGGCGCTGGTGATGAAACTCTGCGCTTTTGGAACATCTTCCCAGCGAGGTAGACACCCGCCAAAACCCTCTGTAAAGGCAGTAAAAGCCAACTAACCGAGGATATGACGTGTCTACGGTGATCACTCCTACTGATTAATGCATGCATTCATTCGACCAGACCATTTATCAAGCCTTTTCCGTGATGATGTTGTAGTGGCCCTTGATGTTGCTATCGATGCGGAACACGATCTTGTTGTAGCCCTCGACGGGGTCCAACAGGAACCGCATTTCAACCGAACCATTGCTCTGTGGAGCATATAAGCTGATGGTGTCGTTGGGAATCAGCTTGCTCTTCTTCTCAGCAGCAGTGTTGGTGTTCAGGTAGCTAATGCTCAGCTTTATGGTATTGCCGGTGCTCTTGGCTTGGATGCTCCAGGTCAGCAAGGTCTTGCTGGTTGGCATGTCGATTGCGAAATCTTTGACTTTTTCCTTGAGGTCGACTGTGTAGACCTGGCAATTAGCGATTTCGTTGAGCTGCATAACATCCAAGCTACCTTGCTACTTAGATCTTTGATCTCATGGAAGTAGTTGCGGATCTCAAGCTCTGACATCTCAGAATCGGACACCTTGCGAGCCTCGAACTTCACAACCTCCTCAATTGGCGGCAGGAAGTCATACTTAACCTGCACAGCTAGGGTATAAGAATCCTCGCATCGCTCTACCTTCGCACTGATGATGTCGGGATGTTCCTTCTTCAAAGCTGCCAGCACGGTCTTACAGTTGATGTTCTTCAGCGTAACCTGCTGTGATTCGTGAATCTTTGAAGCTGTAATTTCGTTGAAGCTGATAGAGATCTGCATTCAAAGCCTGCAGTACCTGTTGGTCAGAAAAGACCTGCACCTCGAAGATGAAGCCCTGGAACTGAACGTGATGTGCTTCCCTGGCAAGACCTGTGGGGGTGCCTGATGGTGTCGCTGCTCCGGTTTCTCTCTCCATAAGATATTAATAATGCAACCAATTCTGGGGAACTGCTGATGAGGCACTCGGAATTAGCGCCAATCTACAACGTCGTACTGTGACATTATAGTACTATTCACCAAATTATGGCTGCAAATCAAAGGGTTGTAGAGGTCAAGGACGCCAACCGTATCGCTGAGTTCCAGCTGAACATGGCGCTAGAAACTGAAGCACTCGAGCTGGACAGCCCACTGGTTCACCAAGCCGTTGAATACTTGATTGGGCAGCCACAGTACGGCTACTACCTGGCCAACAGGAACAGCGACGGAGTGGTACCAACCAGTAACAATCATAGATCACCGGAAGCTTGCTATGCACTTTCGAAAACAACCGAAGTTGGTGGATTCAGTCAGTTTATGTCGCCAAAGAGTTCCGCAAGCAGGGTATCTTCACTTCGCTGTTTCACACTCTAATAAAACTGGCTAAGGAGCAGTCGGTCAAACAAGTGAGTCTCTATGCAGAATCCAACAACCAGCGGGCACTGTAAACGTACACCCGACTGGGTATGCACGTCACAGAGGAGGTCATATACGGCTACGACCTCGTCTATTCACTCAAAGGATACGAACTGCTGAAACAATCGCTGTGGGGTAAGCCAGTAGAATATGTCTTTGAGGCTGCTCAGAAAGCTGAAGGTATTGTCGCCGAACTAGGGCAAGCAGTGGATGTGTTGGAGTCACCTCCTTCAGTAAACAAACAAATACGAGTCTACGACTTCGATAAGCGTCTGTGTATGTACGCTGAATATTTTGACGAGTTCTCCGACTGGAGGTTCGGGCGGATCATCTATGTTTCATGTTTGGTGGTTCGACAGGGCATTCAAATGGATGTTTTGCTTCCACAGTTTGTGAATTGGGCTGTAAACAACCTGGATGGCCTCAAAATCCAAGCCGTTCGTTTCATTTCAGCTCGCAAAGGGAAGGAAGACCTGACAATTTACCTTCCTGGGATCGAACAACTGCACTATCTGATGGTCCGCATTAACCTATGATTGGATTGCTAGTTATGCATTCATGTGCTAAGTGGTGGTAAGTCACCCTAACGAGCTTTAATGCCTGATTGCAAATAATTAATACTCTAGTCACATGCAGGACGAGCTCGAGGACTACGTAAGAAACTACTGCATTGGTCCCGGCGATACAGAACGTCGGCAGGAAAGTATCAGCCGACACGCTACAGCTGTCCAGCAGATGAAGACCGTTAGGTACAGCTCAATGGCTCCCGCTCGCCGATAAACTCCAGTCGCGAGGGTATGCCAATCCCAAAATTTCACGGTCAAGGCTAACGATCAGTCCCGGCAATCAGTTTGCACCCATCTTAACATTAACGAAATACGTAAGGAAAGCGGTGAAGGTATTTCCATTTAAGAAGAGCCACAAACAGATCCCAAGCTTGAGAGTTTGATATTTGGTGGGTCGGAACCAGTAGGAGAGTCCACCATAAGCCTCCCTGTGCCAGTTGCAGTTTAAAAACCTATCCCGAAGCCAGTCCGAAAAGTTGTGCCAAGGTGGAAGGGAAGGCTCCTCGAAGGAATTCTGCTCCTGATGAGCATCGGAGTTGTGTTTCTCTTTCCCTGCTTGTACTCTTTTACGAGGAGCATTTTCATTGCTGAAGAAAGCTACCGGTTGACCTATCGACCCCCGCTTCCACAACAGGTTAAGTTGGCTGCACCTCTCACTGCAATATCGGCTTGCTACTTAATACTGGTGCTTGTCTACTTGGTCAGGAAGTATCTGCACAGGCCAAGCAAGCTGAGGCAGTCGCATATGTACATCGCAGTGGGAGTACACACATTGTTGCAGATAATCACTATCTTCCTCTGGATAGACGGCTTGAAGCTGAGCGAGCAGGTCTACCAAAGATTTTTATACGATCCAAACTACGAGACCCATGCCGTTGTCGTATTGTTGCTGAGGTGGAGAGTAGTGTGGCTGAGCAACATCACGGCATTTTCTATCAACGTCGTTGGTTTGGTACTAAATCTCATCCTAACACGCTGTCAGAAAAAATGAAAGACTGGTGATCATACCTACTATTTGGAATTTCTCAATGTACGTCAGTGTTTACTAGTGAAGACCACCTTCAGCTGTGGCGATAAGCCATATAGAAAGTCGATATACATCAGAATTCATGGGAGGGGTTTCGGTTGAGTAGACTCGATGATAGCCTTGGCTAGCTCGACGGCGGGGTTTACAAAAGGCACTACAGGTGGAGGCGGTCCCAGATCTATTCTCATTCCCTACCGCCCACCCAGTAGGCCTTGCCGTCCTCTCGTAGTATAGTCTATCTGATTGAGTTCGTAGTTCTGCAGAATTCGATAGAGTAGTGGATCGCTGACCTTTTCCGATTCTTTGTGAAGTTCTTCCTGTAGTGTTGTAACTTCAGTGGAAGCAGCAGCGATCTTATGATCGAGATTCTCATATAACTCTTTGACATCCTTTGGAAAATTGTTGACGTATTTCACGAATGAGGGGTATTCATTGCCTTCGGCTTACTTGCTGATTCGTAGGTATGTGGCAATTCTTGTTAGGGTTTGGTCGATGTCGTTGATCGAGACATCGTACTTTTCAAGAGTCTTTGGCCAGCTCAAGGACTATTGCTCACGCACCTTATCAAAGCTTTTTGAGAGGTCATCGATCAACCCCCGAGCTTTTTAAACTTTATCAGTAGGAAGAGTCGACGAAGGATCCAATTGTTGCCGTAAACTACGCTTTGCTTTACATTTCTCAATCCAGGCCTCCCACTCCACAACAACTAACCTGTACGAATCGCGAATATCTTTGAGATTAGCGAGCAGTCCAGTTAGTGCAGCAGAAAGCCCCACACTAAGTAATTCCATCTCGGCAACTTTCTTATCGAATGCAGTATCGCTGATGGCCGTGCCCTGAAGAATTTAGCTGATTGTTCGTTCGCTATCAGCTATCTTCTTGCTTCTCCTGTCGATCAAGCCTGTTAGGCTTTTGTTGAGAGCAATAACCTGATTTGGACTCGTATCATAAAGGGCTATGACTTGGTCCATCACGTAACCGCTGAGCTGCTGCTTCTTCAACAGGTCGTCCTGCAAGTCACTTGAGTTGAACACGTAATCCTGACCAATATCGGAGGAGAATGAGCTGAGACTTGCATTGATGCTTTTCTTTATACCCATGTTTCTAAACAGAATAGAACGCAAGGAGGGGATTTGAAAGGGGATTGCCATAAGTTTGAACTGAGCTTCAGCCCCACCACTTTCAATGAGTTATTGTCTCAATAAAGTGAGGAGATTGGTCTTTTGGAGGGATTACAGCTTGAGTACGATGTCCAATAGCAGTCGATTGAGATTGTAGTTGCGCATGGCCACAGTAATATTCTGCATCATGTACTTCTTTTCCAAGAGAAGAGACTTATACGACGTAAGCAGACTCTGAATGTGGCCAAGCCTTTCAAGGTTCAAGCGATACTTGATCAGGAAAGGCTAGGTTGAGGATGAAGGCCTCAGCCTCGTGATTAATATTACCGACATGTATGAGAAGTGGGCAAGACCTTTGAATGTTATTTCTGTTTGAGAGGCGACGCTGCTATTACTTTGGGTGGTATTACTCGGAGAACTATTTGATTGGACAGTTGAATTGATAGTTGGTGGTGCAGTGCTTGGCTGTGATGGATGAGAATTAGGAATGCCGGGCGATGGGGTATTAATGCTCCCTTGGTTTGTAGCAGGCTGTCTATCGGTATGGCTGACTCCAGGAATCACCAGTGAAGTTGGGTCAGTACTTGCATTGAAAGTAAACACGGGATCCGGATCTACCAGTTCCATTGGCGGTTGGGGAAGCAAGTCCTGTGCATCCAACCTTGCTTCGAGCTGTTTCTTGTAGTTAACAAGGTTGACGTAATAGTCAATATAGTTGCGATGCGTGTCAGCCCTCACCGACGATATCTTCAGACACAAGTATCGCAATATGTTCTGCGGAAGCTCCTTGGGAAGGTTGTTAAGCGACACTTTGGTTGGCTGCACGGGAAGTGGCTTGGGTTATGGAAAGGATGTGCTGGTGAAGTTGGATGATGATTTGAGTTGTTCCAGCCTGGTCTGGATGGAGTCCTGACTGCGTATCTTCCCTAGCAATGCAGCGAGAATACAGAATGCCACGAAAGTACCCCTATACATCGATATCGAATAGTTAATATGGAAAATGGAAAAGTATTAAGCAAGTCAGGCTCAGCATTGAAGTACAAGGCAGATGGTATAAGTACAATGGTATGTAACGAAGAGCATAACAAGGCAGTTGGATTGTGGTGGTAAGCTCTCGCCATCAAGAGCACGGTAAGGTGATGAGTGAACACCTTTTCGAGATCAGTAATGGCAGTGATGTTTTGTTGTTGTGCCAGTCAGATTCTATTAGAGAAACTGGCAGTATCTCTGCAGCAGGTTGATGCTTGCCATCGTTTCAAACTATCTACGATGGTGCACAGTGCAGTTATGTCTGATATCCCGTTGTGACTAGCTAACTCTCTAACTATTCGCATTCAGCTGGTTGGGATGCTGATGATACACACATTCCATATCATCGACAAGAAATAACTACTATCCTAAGGATAACACAACGAGTCGCGATCGGCACAGGCTCTCAACCGCAACAGTCTCACACCGTTGATGAGCACTGCTGAGTTGTGCTTCATGTTCTGGCATGGGATAAATATTTTAGTGGGATTACTGCATTGATCGAGACCCATAATAAGTTGCCATAGCCTGCCGTACTTAATACTGACGGCATCCAAGATACCCATTCGTCCGCAAAAACGAAATTTACGCTATCCAAGTTTTAACCAGTGACACTGGTTGTGTGGGCATCCTCCTATTCCGGAAGGGTCTCACACTTTATCTAAACAAAAGCAATCGCATCACTACATACTTAAACCACTTCGCATACTCTTAACAGATAGCTGGCTTATAATTGCAATCCCTCGAGATAATGATACGCTCAACCCATAGTAATCTGGACTGTCGGTTCTTTACATGCGCGGCTTGGCTGAGTTGGGAATAATCACTTGTTAACCCAGTCGTCCCCGGGAATGTTCAAACTCCCGAACGACTACATGCCACGCCGAGAGCCAAACATTCTGCCTGGCTCCAGCACTACGTTCATGTTCCCCTCCAGCATGGTGCTTGGGACTCAGTTCCTCAACCTGAACGAAGCGCTCGATCAGATGAACCGCGAGATCGACAGCAAGAATCTACCGATAGGCCTGGACAGCTACCGAAAGAAGTATCAACCTAACTCAGCTACCTGGAAGAAACTGACAATGGCCTGCAAAACCTGCGAGGCGTCAATGACTTTCCAGCTTAACGGAGAAGTGGTAACATTGACTGAGATCGCGGCAACCCACACCCATGATGGGAAGTAGAAGAAGAAACCGACCCAAAACAAGAAGCAGCATAAATCTCGACTTGGCAATACAAAATCACGTACAAGCCTCAAAAGCAGGAAACAGGAAACCACGGAAGAGGACCTTTCAATTTCTGGAATTAAAAAGCCCCAGTTTCGCCAGATAAATGAACACCTCCCCACGAAAGAGTTCGAAGGACTGGAGAGTATCGTCCTATAAAGGCCACCCTTTGGTGAAGCATAGGAAAGAAAAGAGATATCGATGATGAAGCCACTATCAAAGGTAAGCGAAGCTGCCTCCGAACCAAAACTGTAGGGTGGGCTTGAGAGGCCGAGATCACCCGACCCGGGAATGAAGAACCACGAGAAGAAGGAATCTCCAATAGATCTGCTGAAGCTGCTGGAACATCCATCCTCATACGAAATGCTGGACCGTTGGCTAACCGAGCATAACTATAACATCTCTGTGGGATGGAAGAGCGGTTCTGATAAACAATAATACCCTGAAGTACTAATCTGGGTGTCACCTCACATGAAAAGGTGTTACGATCAGTACGGAGACTTGCTCTACTTTGAAATCCTCCATGACTTGATTCGTGGGACTCTTGATGACGGCCGTGAATATAGGGTGGGAGTCTTCAGTGTTGTTGATAGCGATGTGAGAATGAGGCTGGTCGGTATATCAGCGTTTGTGGAGCAAACTTCTCAATGTATCGGCATGGTATTTCAGCAAACACTGATGATTCTCGGAAAGAGTCCTCGAAGTATCGTTACTGACAGCTAAAAGGAGATCCGATAGGGCTTGAAGATCGTGAGCTAGGGAGGCAAGTTTGAGTTCGAGCATCTCCTAAACCCTTTCCACCTACTCGAGGCAGTCTCGAAGAAATTGAAAGGAAGCAAAATGGAAAATTCAAAGACTCTTTACGAGCTCCAAAGGGCAATGACTACTCGCGATGTAGAAGAGCATCAAACTATCGTGGCGGGACTACTGAAAAGGAATGTCTCGAGAAACATACTCTCGAAACTGTTACACCGAAAGCATACTTCGTTCTACTGCCGTTCGGGAGCTGCATTTTAGGGACTTGGAAATCGTGCAGGAGGAAGGCAGGTCATCGATGTTTTCAGGAAGAATTTCCCTATTCGAATGAGTCTCAGAAAGTTTGTGGAAGCAGTACACGAACTTGACAAGAACCTAGAAAAGAAATCGGCAACACCTTCTGAGAGCTACCCTATTGAGCCAACCTTACAGCTGGAAAGCCGTTTCCTTGAACTGCGATAGCACTATGGATCAGAAGCAGTGAGATGCTTCGTGGAGAACTATATAACTGGAATCCGAGACTGTAGTGTTATTGAGAGGCCGTTTGACAGGGCCGAAGATGTTATGGTGGTGAACACTAAACACGACAGCAAGTATATTGTGGAGAACGGCAAGTGTGAGTGCAAGGAGTTCGAACGAACTGGAGTGGCCTGCTCCCACCTCATCATGGTCACAACCATCAACGGAGGCAAACCGTTCACAGACCTGATCAGCAACAGGTGGAGAAGGAGCGGAAGCGCCAAGCTCTGACAAAACGTATTGCAAATAGCTTTGTTGTATTTGTATATTGTAATCAGTTGACTGCTGGCTTCAAGGCGACCTGCTCTTTGTAGCTGTTGACTTGCTCTGGCTCAGGCTCAGGGCCAAATATGTACAGGAAGCTTCGGATCTCTATGATTTGGAGATGTTCCAGTAACTTGTTCAGGGTGAATCCTCCTGCTAAGGTTCTGAACCTCTCTGGAATCGTGGCTTCCTTGCTGAAGACGACCATTCCAGTATAGACATTTTTCAGCACAATCTCCTCGACTGCCTTGACCAGGGGTTAAATGTCTGCAGTAGTGATGCTGCTGGGCATGATAGAGACCATCCTGATGAATTGGCGAAAGATGTTGGAGAGAATATCAACACCAACCTCAAGGAAGAACGCGATACCCACCAGTTCGCAGTCGGGGGAGTTGACAGTAAAGATCCCCACCTTATACCTATCAGCTTCTTCATTTGGTGCCTTTGTCCTCAGCTGTTCAGGAAGGATGTGGAAGGAGATAGCGGGTCCCTTGCTTCTAAGATATGCGTTCTTCATGCTTCCCGAAATACACACCATATACTTTGGATAGCGCAAGAAAAAGTCTCCTTCCCAATGGACAAATGTTTCGAATTCCAACCTCCACAGCGATTCCTGCAGCATCCAGAAGTGAACGGGGTCGAACTCCACAAGGGTCCCCTCCTAGACAGGCAACACCGGTTCCAAAACTATAGGAGTTTCAATCTTTGGTTGAACTGGTTGTTCCTTCTTTTGTTCTGTTTCGATCGCTTGCTAAGCCTGCTAAATCTTCTCCTTGAAAGGACCCAACCGAACTGTAAGGGACAACTCTTCGAATGGGTCCCTCTCAATGACTGGCGGTCTCTTGCGGATGGTTCTCTTGTCACTTATTTAAGATCTAAGGGCAAATTGCTTTTTCGCTTTGGTTGTCTTTTCCAGCATTTTTCTCTTCTTTTTTTCTTCTGCCTCTTCTTCCTCCTGAGTGAGCATTGATAGTTGTTCTGGACCATGCACGTGGTCGTTCGTAAGGGCGGTAACCTGAACATTTTCGCCCGTGTTGACGACAGTGACTTTGGACATCCTACAGATGCAGCAAGTCATCACAAGCGTCTTCCACTTATCAGACCTGGGGAGATACTTGGTGTCGTACAACCCAATCTTGTAGGGGAGATCACGATCCTTGAATTCGTCCTGAAGGGCTCGCTGCATTTCCTGGAAGCTGCTGAACACTCTTCCGACAGAGAAGGAAGTAGGATATTGAAAACGTTCCTCTCGAACGCACCAGGACGGCTGCTTGAAGACTTTGCTCATGCCTTACCCAATTAACTAATTATATGGGTTGGGTGATTGGCTCAATTCTCACTACCAAGTGGTTGGCAAATTATTAATAGTGATGCTATCCGACTCGGCTCCAACAGCAGGTTGATCAGGTGAACTGATAAGCAACATAAACTTCCATCAACTGTGCAATATTAACTCCATTGAGCATATTTTTTCCAAATATATTTCACCAGGTCATTTCGCAAAAGAATTCCAGCGGAAAGGTTAGTGAATACCTCCTACTCACTGGCTGCAGTATTATCGACTGAACATTCCAAATTTCTCATTAATTTTGCAATATGCAATGTGAAATAAAACAATTACCCGAGAAGACATAATCAACAACAGTTGTTCTCGCTGGCTCGAACCTTATCGCATTTCCTGCATCGGTACTCGGTTTCCTCGCACCAATTATCCACGACTGGGATGAATGCCAGGGGAGCGAATATGAGACAGACCCCACAGGCAGCCAGATACTGCCAGGTACGTCTTGCTCTTGTCAGAGGCGGGGCACTTGATCCGCAATGTTGACACTTCAGTCCAACAGTTTCAAGCTCTAATTTAATGGCAGCGGAGAACATGTCTGCAGATCGATGTGCTGCGGCTCGGATACGGCCGGTGGGCACTGCGGATGGTCTATGTACTTTAAGCTTGTGAGGGAAGAAGCAGCTGGAAGCGTTTGCTGCAATTACATACAAACTAATTATTAGGATTTCATGGCTCCGTGCAGCTTTTATAAGTTTTGGTTAAGCTGGTATCCATGCTCAACTGTCACCACGTCACTCCCTTGGAGTCAACGGGCTAGTTCCCATTGTTTCAGCGACATAGAAAGGAAACTGTTTCACTTGGGTTCGGTTTCGTCGACGATCCGATGAGTTATGGTTCGCAGTTGTTGTCGATGGGTGGATGGGAATATATCGTTGTAATGATAGCCTCCGGATAATTGGATCGATTGATCTACACCACTGATGGTTTGCCACCGATCCTGATGGAGTATAGAAACAATGGACAGCTTCTAACGAGGTATCGGAACTACGACAATTATGGGCAATCATGCGAACTCAAAATTGTGAGCAGGTAGGATGTTGTGCACTCCTCCCTATCCTGCTTCCAATTTTGCGGTGAAAATACATGGAAGAACTGTCTGTACGTACAGCCTCAGCGTGACTCCTAGCAACTTGTAGCCGTTGATCGAACTACCTTCGAGATGACTCCAACGAATATCCCAAATGGAGTGGAGTAGATCGTAGCATAGACTGATGTTGACCTCATTGGCATAAGAAATGGGAAAATCTGTCGGCTCAACACAACCATCGACGACAGCTGCACTCCAATGAAGTTGTATTCACCGAACCTTTACCATTACTGCAGAGTAAGGCTACTCAGTGATAGCATCTTACTGTGCGATAAGCAAGTCTTTCCGAAGGAAACCTACTCGTCGTTGCTACTGTTCCGGTACTGCTTCGTGGACAGGGAGCTGTCGCAGGAGATCAGTACCATTGGGCTGTACGACCAGAGGAGATATTGCCATCCCTGTATTGTGTTCGACGAGAATACATTGGCTGTGGGGACAAGGCAACGGCTGCTGCTGTTCGATCGGCGCAACCCAAGGACTGCAATGGGATCACTCGAGGATCCTCGCTTCAACAACCGCACGCACGAGCTTACCCGCAAATTAAATTCCAACCAAGTTGTATTAGCTGGCCCTATAACCGAGAACAAGTGGGATCTCTATACAATTGACATCCGAAAAGGTTGTGGTGCAAGCAAATGCCCCAAACGCTTCTCAGAAATAAGGGGGTTGCTCGTGACTCCGAATAATCAGATCGTGGTGGTTGAACAAGCACAGTAGAAAAAGTTCAACTGTTATCTGGAAGACATTTGAATCATCAGGGTAACTGATCGGTTATGTGGTAGTTCATAGTGTTACCAAGTATACACGGGCTTAGTATCCTTTTTTAGGCATTAAGTAGTAACGGTCGGAGAGTACGGCAAGCCTTCTATTCCCAAGGCTGAACAGTCTTGGGTAATCCATCGGGCTGGATCGATGTTCCAAGTTGACCCCGTAACGGAGGTCGACACTGTACAGGAACTACTTGCCAGTTACCTAAGTAGTTCCAGTTAAGGCCACTGAATTAGCATCAAGCTTTGTGAGGGTTCTAATCTACGCAAAGGGATGTAGCGAACTATCCTAAAGTATAGCACACGGACTCTTTGACCGCCGATCCAAAAGTAGAAGTTTCTGAACTCCGGTTTCCCATGAATGAGTACTACACACAAATCTATTCTCATCCAACAGCGTTGGAGTTACTAGTAGCACATTGCTTTAGAAAGTTCTCAATCTTCTTACAGAACCGGTCTCAATATCAACCTGAAGGTAGCTTGCATACCAATCGATATCGCAATGATTTGCATTGGGGACCCCTAACAATGTGTGTTCATTGAAAAAATCGATATTGAGCACTCCACTAACTTTATCTATCCACCAGGTCTTACCCTCCTCGAGGTTGTGTCCAATTAGGCGGGAGTTCAGACAGCCGTACACGATGTTGTGGTTGACTGATACAATTCCATTGGTGCCCTCAGGAATGCTTGTTGGCGTCATCTCCAGGGAACAGGTATCAAAACTTTGAATAAGCTCTGAGGATGCAGTCTTGCCAAAGATGGTACCTGCGTGATGGTTGCTTCCAACCAGATAAGCATCCCTCCTCAGTTCGATTTGGTGTCCTTGCACCAACAGAAGCTATGCTTTCTAGTTGAATCTGCTTAGAAGTAGTCGACCGTTCCGTTCGCTCAAGATACGGCAGCATGATACTTCAGTACCTGAGTATACTGGCTAGCCGAAGAGATCGCCCGAATGCATGAATTGATATATATATAAATTGTGGGAGGGATGCCGAATTGAACAGAAGGCTGATCGGGAAACTGATGATACTCCGGAGGCCATCCGATTTCAACCCGAAGATACCACAAGATTCAATAGAACTATTGCTTAAATAGAGGTTAGTTATACACATGAGTTCAGTAGACCACTCGAATGTTATTGTCCTGTAGCTCCATTTCAAATTCCAGAGAACCCCTGCGAAACGCGCTAAATTGGCACACCGAGTACTTGAGTCCGATGATCTCGATGTAGGGGTGGTTCAGCAGATCGGCCAATCCCACCAACTGCACGGTGATGTCATCGGTGATCTACGCAGTGAAGCTAATGTCCAGAGTCAGCCGGTTCAGGTAGGTCAAATCCTTGAGGCTGTCCAACAGCGATACCAGAAATGACGGTTTTAGCGGGCAGCTGTGATAAACAAGACTCAGTACTACTGCAAGGACAGACTCAGTGATTTCAGCCTCCTCAGCTTTTTGATGTGACTGTTGAACCTCTCGGTGGATGTTAGTGAGGAGCAGCTGTTGAGTTCAAGCTCCAAATGTTAGAGATTCTAGCAGTAGCGGATGCACTCTGCAAGGTAAGCATCATTGACGAACTGGTCGCTGCATTATCGATGTGGATACCCCGACAGGTACAGTTTCAGTACGGAAAGTTGAACTATACGTGGGTAGACCGGCATCTTCTTGGGCAGTTTGAGCAGCAGAAAGTGTAGCTGAAGTCTGTTGAGATTCGTCAGATGTCCATAGTGATGCTTATCGAAGTTCTCACAGTTCTCGAGTTCAAAGGCGAGACTTTTCAGAGTAATGGTGGTTAGAAGTGCCTCCCAAAACTATGTGCACTCGTTCCTATCGAGCTCGAGGTTGATGCTGTGTTAGCTCATCGGTTACCGGAACAGTTTGAGCTTGAATACCTCTAGCGTCAGTTTGTGGTGGTTCACGATGTAATACAATACTGAGAATAGCAGCTGCACCTCCTTGATTTTCTTGACCTCGATCGCCAAGGAAGTCAGCTTCTGAATTCTCATGAAGAACCTCAGCATGCGCTGGCAGTCTCTTGGAAAATTTGGTGGCTGCCACCTTAGAGAGAACTCCCCATTATTCACTTCGGTGAGGTTTGACCATTCGCAAAGAATGTAGGCAACTTCACTGAATCCAAAGAGACACCCCCTGAAGTCAATACTTGATATTGCTTGCGGGCAGTAAGCGTTGAGAAGGTGGATGCACTGTACTGATAGGCTTCTGTTATTCGTTAGGATTAGTCGTTGCGGTTGGGCCGTTCGGATTACCTGTGAGCATATCTTCTGGGCGAATTCCGTGGGCGAGCCAATCTGACTGAGCTGGAGATCAGTTTTACTCGAAGGTACTCCGCGTTGAGGCTTCGCCAATATCCTTCGTGGTTCCTGATTGCGAATACGTAGGGCAAGCTTACTAGTGTCTCCGAGAAAGCTGACTACTCTCCTCGCAATCGCCAATTCCTCTGATTCGTCACAGTCAAAGTTTACAAGTTTGTTTAGACGGCTAACATTATACACCATGCTCAAGAATTTTTCGTTGAGTGAGGCAGCCACACGTACTGTGAGTTTGTTGATGCTGCTACCCTTCTGCCTATGCACTGCTGCTATCAGCTGGCTCGAGTACTGTTGCTGATCGACTGCAATTTCATTGAATTGCTTGCCACTTGAGTCGATTAAGTCACAAGTATCATGTTTGTCGAGGCTGCTCCCCCTTACGTCCAGCAGCTTGATGAACACAGGTTTGTCTAAAAGTGTTCGGAGGCTCTTTGCAGAAATTACTGTTTCGCGAACCTCCAGCAACTCCACATCAGGTCCGAGCGTATCGAATTCATCCCCGAGTTTACTGCAACCATTCAGCCTTACTTCTGTCAAACTTTTCAGCTGAAGGATGGGTCGCATCAGCTTGTAGCGGATCTGTGAATCCGAGAAATCCACTGATTTGAGGTTACGACCTGGAAGTCCATCGCAGAACTCTCTGGCATAGCCCATCGTCTTTGAGTAAAGTCCACTTACGAAACTGATGATCTGTTGTTTGGCATGCTCCACTAGCCTCAGTTTCAGTTCGGTGAGTGGCATGCGACTTAAAAGCTTCAAGTTTTACACCGGAAAGTCAACAGTAAGCATTAGCACCGTTAGGGTTTGTGGGAGATCAATCAGCAGGCCAGGGTTGTTTATGGCTTGGAATACTTCAAGCTTCGTATCGCGAAGGGAAAGAGGTGCAGTCTGAACGGCTTCGCCTTTCACAGACTTGAGGTTATTGATATAAAACTGCCGCAGGCACGTCAGTGAACGGACTGCTTCTAAAGTTTCATATGTTGCAGCAGTCCCCGATATGTTAAGCACCTCAAGGTTGGCACAAGAACCCGACTCGAATGTATTCGTGAGCCCAAACTCGGTGAGATTTGGACAGTACGATAGATCAAGTTTCCGTATGCACGACATCTTATCGATATTCGCTAGCAGTATAAGCAGCTTATCGGAGACCTGCGATCCAGAAAGACTGAGTTCACAGCTGACGAGATGTGACTTATTTAAGATGATAGCAAGTTCCTCCTCCTTGACAGGATACTTCCATGGAAATCGAATTACGACATACTTGCCTTTGGACAGTGTAAGGGACAGTTCATTGGTTGCTCGTTTGAATACGATACGCTCGACCGATAGTTGGAAGTATTTCATGTATACAATGAAGAACTCAACGCATTCAATTTTCTCCACTGATTCTTCGATTATTACGAATGATTCGTTTCGGTTGATGGTGTTTTCCTACTTCACTATCGTCACACAGTTGGCCTTAAACACTCGATATGTCTTGTGCGGTTAGAAGTACACTCGCTTCAGTTCCTCAGGAGAGAGTACGTCGTACTGGTTTATGCATCGGCCGCTTCGAATGCTCAGAGTCCGCGATGGGTGCTGTTTTAGAGCTACCTCACCAGCGAGATCCTATGCCTTGGAACGGCGGGGGATCTGAGGTTGGTGGATATGGTGGTATTCGACATCCATCTATCTTACAAACGGGAGATTCATGAGAATGCCAAGCAGCAGCCAGCCAATATCCTTTTCCTCAGAAAACCTCTGTAGCTCTCGTGGTTGCACCCTCCAAGTATAGACCTGATCCTCAAGAAGGTAGACCTTATTCAGGGACTCTACCTCGTGAAACGTAGAAATTTCTCTGAGGAACAGTTGTACATTGTTGGCTTAGCTGTGTTGACATGTCCGCAAGCAGAAGAAATCAGGATAGTAACGTGAATCCGCGAGTGATTGGTCAATCCATCCATTTCGCAAGTCAATTTCAAAGCCAAGCCGAGCTAGAACTGCCATTGGTTATATGAGCTATAGGAGAGCCTTGTCGATGGTGGGTTGGGACGGTTTGAGAGTCTGCTCCTTCGCAATTATTAATATCCAGTCCTGAGATAGCTTGCTTGTGACGAGTAAGTGCTCATACGCTATCGGGAAGAGAGTTGGGTGTTGTTGCAGCACCTCTAGCTTCCTCTCCTACATGAGAAGCTCTTCCTAAGTTCTGAGGCGGTGGATGCATACATCCAGCTGTCCGAATTCGCTTTCGACGAAATAGACTTGGACATGTTCATCGGACGGCATGATCTGCCACGAGATGACCTTGGCTGTGAGCAGACCCATCAGTCGGTCGATGTCCGCAACCGATACTGCTTCCAACTCCAACCGAGCAGACCTCATGCGGTTTGAGGAACTGGGTTATGTTATTATTACACGGGAAGGTGGAAATGTTTACAATATTAAACATCTGTTTATTGTTTGAAAAGGCGCAAGGATCGGTGTAGGTGATCAAGTTAACGGAATTAAAGAAATTAAAGTCGCGCCCTCCTTCCTACGTTTCGTTATGATATGTAAGAAGAAAAGCATTTCTGCAGAATCGGAACAGATCAAGCGGTCATAACGTTATCTTGAGCCAGCAATAGCCGACTGACCACCAAATAACATGGGATGCCATGGGTGAAAGATATCCAATCGACAAAAGAAAAAGGAGAAACATAAATACAAAAAAAGAGAGAAATGTAAGGTAAGGTAATTCGGCAGGAGCCCGCCTGTATTGCTTAGAGACCCAGAGGGGATAATAATCAAACCCCTTAAGTCATCGGCGCTTTAATCAGTTTTGCTGACTAAAAAAATATTATTAAACACAATCAAGCGCAGAGTGGACTC